>WLWD01001643.1_pt1 | contig 128643 bp, 70 predicted proteins | sample 6712731 | NCBI WGS metagenome assembly WLWD01 (sample SAMN12718690, study PRJNA576275) | sponge metagenome | isolation source: marine sponge | host: Mycale hentscheli | place: New Zealand: South Island, Marlborough, Capsize Point | collected 2014-11-01 | reverse complement strand
CACACACACACATGAAATTCAACTTACATGGGCATAGTAGTCACGATCCAAAAAGATCCAGAGTTCCCTCCTAGGTTGTATACGGAAGCGCCACTTACTTTTTGTCCACTGTTGCTCTCTCTCATTCCACAAATGCACGCACACACATACACACACACACTAAAAAAAAGATACAGGTGAATACAGATCATAAAAATAAATGTATAATATAAATTGATTGGTGTACACACACACACACACATACATGAAATTCAACTTACATGGGCATAGTAGCCCCGATTTGAAAAAAACCCCTCCCTCCCCACTTCCCGAGTTCGTTCCCTCCCCAGTTAGATCTGGAACTCCACGCACACATATATACATCGAGTGTGAAGCTCCACTACAACACCACAAAAACACAGACAACGACAACGACAATAACAATACATATTACAACTTTTGGGATGTTCAGGGGGGGGGGGGAGGAGCAGCCACAAATATCAAAGTCTGTGGTCCTTCACACAAAAGATTATGGAATATCAATGGGTGTGTTGTCATCTTTCTTCCACTCTCCCCCCTACCTCATCCACCCGACTCTTGTTCTTCGATTCCCGCCTTCTCCGACCGCGAGGACGTCCAGAACTCGGAGCAGGAGGAGCCACTTCCTCTTCTTCATCACTGGAACCTGCTGCCTATTCGTGTTTCATCATTGGAAGACTCAGGTCCGGTATCCTCTCCTTCATGACTGGAAGACTCTGCTCCTGTCGCCTCATCTGCGTAATCGGGGTCGGTGACTGCATTCACATCTGGTCCTAGTAGTATATGTGGTAAAAAAATTTTTTTAATTTTTTTTGAAAATTTGAATTTGTTCAAAAAACCACAAGCCACTTTCAAATCTCAAAACTCAATGAAATATATATATATTATAGCTAAACAGCTTACTCTATCTCAATATAGCTATAAATAAGTCCTTTCCAAAACAGAAGCTTGCTATTTTTCAAGAGAAAGACAAGAGAAAGACAAGCTTACCTCGATCATCTTCTTGACTCCCATTTTCAGTATCAGAGTTGACGGGGTCTGGTCTACCAATCCTGATACAGGGCCCCCTATAGCCCTAGATGTCATCTCCCTTCTCTCCGCTTGATCCTGAGTCGCTAGAGTCAGCATCAAGCAAGTCTAAAACTTGCACCGCATTGTAACTTGTAGACGCCATCTTCCAAAAAATGACTTTGTTTTTTTTTGCATAGTTACCGGGGTCACATGACATGCTCACTTTATTCCTATGATGTAATAAGCATTACCTAAGACTGTACGTAATAGGGAGGTCCCCAGTTGAACTGGCGATTTTATAAAAAATGGAGAAGACAGTAAGTCAAACCGCAAAGTCTTGGTCGGCAAAGAAGTGGTTGTTTCAATGTGTTATGGAAGGCTACTGAGCTCAAGCAATTTTTTGCTGCTTCTACAAAGCTCTGGAGATGACTGGATCCATAAATGAAGCTGCTGTGAAGAAGGTAACTTTTTTAAAAATTCGACGGAGAACCGATGTTTTTTTTTTTGCCGAGGAAGAAATAAACGCCACTGCTGTGAGGTACTGTCGAAGCAGTCCTGGCTGAAAGCTATTTTAGATGCTTCTCCAATGCATTGGGCACCTGTGTATGCAATCTGAAGGTTCTAGCTATAAAGTAACTATTTTTAAAAATTCATAGAAGCCAACCGGTCTTCACCCGCTTTTAAGCGGGATTGGGAACGAAAGGTTTAAACCGTGGATTTGAGGAGACCATGGATTTGAGGAATTATTGCTGATAACTGTTCCAATCACAAGGGCAGAGCCCGTGGATGAGGGTGGTGTATCTAGCAATAATTTCTAGCTGCCTTGGTTAAACGATTTTATACCATAGTTACTATTTATAACAGTGTAAAAAGACCAAATAAAAAGAGATGATTGTTTTGAAGGGTAAAATATGTCCAGGGTGAGGGTCACCCCAAAACGAAGTTCACAAGACTTTATCACAACACTTTATACTCCAATAAATTACTCTCCATGTCAATATTATTTAAAAGGGGATGGAGTAACCATTCACTAAGAAATCTTGGTACACGTAAAAAATATAATATAGATTTTATTCGTAACTAAAAAGAACCTTAATTAAGTGGAGGCCAATATTGCATCAGAATAACATATTGAATTCATGGCTGTTACCAAAGCAACTATATATATATATATATATATATATATATATATATAATTATATAAATGTATATTGCTTCCAGCTAATATGAATTATGACATCAGTGAAATTAATTTTAATAGAAATATTAAAATTGTAGCTAGCGATACACTGTACAGTTTACTGACAAATAAAAAATTGAGGCAACTTTTTAATAACGCTAAACCCTTCTACCACATCACCTTATAGAGACATCCTTTTTCTAGCGCTGGCTCAGCCTCAGCCCACAGGTGAATGCCAATTCTCCATGGTTTTCCTCCACCCGCGTACTTCTAATTGTAGCGACCTCTGTACGTAATCTTATTTAAATTTGCAAAAAAATCCCTTTACCAAAAACTGGTACTATGCTGAGACCCTTTGCCTAACTGGAAAGCCTCAAGGTGGCCAAGGGGGCAGAAAATATTAGGTACGGGGTTTCAATGCCATAGGCTTAGGCGCGCGAACGAGGCAGTGGGAGTGTCTGGGTAAGTAAATGGTGATGTTAAAGAATGTAAGAAAGCATTTTACAGATATACAACAATAAGCTAGGTACATAAAAAAGGTAGAAAAAGTTCATTTTTCTGTTGTAAATGTTGTTATTGTTTTATTTTTTAGTTTGGATGACTCTTGAATTTGCTGTGCAAGGTACGTATCACTCTGAATTGGTAAGTCAATATAAAACAAAAACAATTTTCAATCACAATACATTTATATTCTATTTAGGATGAAGATTTTAACATCTGGAACAAGAATCTTCAGTCCAACAAGAATAAAGCTACTAAATCCTCAAACAATTCTGCAATAATAAATTTCATTTTTTATTCATTCATTCATACTTTGAATTTAAAAATAAATTGTTAACATGAAGTATACAAGGTAGAATACAAATATCTGACCTGACATATACAGAAAGTTAACAATGTTGTACATTAGAAGAATACAATGATGTAAACAATCTGTAAGAAGTTAGTTCATCTACAAGAGTATACAAAGGAAACATGACAAGTATAACAACATTGTATACTAAATTGTATACTATAGTTTACAACATAGTATACAACTGGGAAATGGTGTGATTTGGCCCTGTGTTAATGTGAAGGAACCTACTATCACTCGAGGGAAGCTAAGGTAAGTACGTAATTCCATATTTGTTAGCTAAATATACAAAAATAACTCTGGCCTTTGTAGCTAAGAACTCGTTGTTAACAGTGATTGGTATATTCAAATAGTCAGAACGGCTTAAATTTGATACTACTGAAGTTACTACTGCTCAAGAAAATGAGGTAAGAAAGTAATTTTGTATTTGTGTGCTAAAATCGATGGTCTTTTGTTATTGCAGCTGAGAGCTTGTCAAGAATTCACGGTAATTCAGATAGTCAAAGTAACTTAAATTTAATACTACAGAAATTACCAATACTCAGGAAATTGAGGTAAGTAGTAATTCCATATTTGTTCTCTAAAATTACAAATAATAACACTGGTTTTTTTGTTTTTTTATCGTAGCTGAGAGCTTGCTCAAGAGTTACTGGTAATTGAGGTTATCAGAATGGCTGATGTTTGATACTACAGAAGTTACCATCAATCAGGTAAGAGAGTAAAATTAAGTACATGTTTGCTGAAATAAAAGGTCATTACTGCTATTATAGTTTTTGCATGAACTTAGCTAAAACATAGCAACAATACGGTCATTATATGATACCTAACTAGCAAACTCGCTCACCATTTGTGCTCAAGCACATCACTAATTGGCGAGCGAGCGAAGCGAGACAGTATTAGGGGTGGATAATGCAAAATCGGGTATATGTTATGTATGTGGAATGGTACGTATGCCCCTTAAACGCACGCGCGGGGAACGTTTTTCTCCAAAAAACACGGCTTTTTAGGCTTCACCCCAGTTTATTCTGAAACTACAGGATTAAGCAAGCCTTACTTTATACTTACGCTCCAAAGTGTGAGAAAATTCCTGCGAAAATGCTTGCTTTTCAAGAAACAAAGTTGATTCGACCGGTTACTATGGCAGTGAAGACCCTTTTCCAGACTTAATTTCAAAACTTCGCCGTTTTATGGGGGGGATACGGAGTGCCGGTTGTTGGTTGTCAAGAGCTGTTGGTAGTCAGAATGCCGCAGTATTAATACTAAGGAAGCTACTATACTTCTCGAGGGAAGCTGAGGTAAGTAGTAATTCCATATTTGTTAGCTAAATATGCAAAATAACTCTGGCCTTTCTTTTTTGTAGCTAAGAGCTTGTCAACAGTGAGTGGTAAATTCAAATAGTCAGATTGGCTCAAATTTGGTACTACAAAAGTTACCACTGCTCAAGGAAATGAGGTAAGAAAATAATTTTGTATTTGTGTGCTAAAATCTTTTGTTTTTGTAGGTGAGAGCTTGTTGTCAAGGATTCAAGGTAATTCAGATGGTCAAAGTAACTTCAATCAGAAGTTATCAATACTCAAGAATGATGTAAGTAGTAATTCCATATTTGTTGGCTAAAATTACAAATAATAACACCGGTTTATTTTGTTATCGTAGCTGAGGAACAAGAGTTACTGGTGATTGAGATTATCAGAATGGTTGATGTTTGATACTACAGAAGTTACCATTAATCAGGTAAGAGAGTGATTTTGTATTTGTTTGCTGGAATAAAAGGTTATAACTGCTATTATAGTGTTTGCATGAACTAAGCTAAAACATAGTAACAATACTTAGTTTTATGTTACCTAACATCAGGCTCGCTCGCCATTTGTGCTCAAGCACACCACTAGTATATGTATGTATGTATGGATTGTACGTATGCTCTTTAAACGCGCGCGGGGGAACTTTTTTCTCCTAAAAACACGGCTATTTAGGCTTGACTCCAGTTTATTCTAAAACTACAGTATTAAGCAAACCTTACTTTATACTTAAGCTCCAAAGTATGAGAAAATTCCTGCTAAAACGCTTGTTTTCAAGACACAAAAAGTTGATTCGACAAGTTACTATGGCATTGAAGACCCTTTTCCAGACTTAATTTCAAAACTTCGCCTTTATGGGGGGGATACGGAGTGCCGGTTGTTGGTTGTCAAGAGCCGTTGGTAGTCAGAATGCCGTAGTATTAATGCTATGGAAGCTACTACTTCTCGAGGGAAGCTGAGATAAGTACGCAATTCCATATTTGTTAGCTAAATATGCAAAATTAACTCTGGCCTTTCTTTATTGTAGCTAAGAGCTAGTCAACAGTGACCGGTAAATTCAAATAGTCAGATTGGCTCAAATTTGGTACTACAAAAGTTACCACTGCTCAAGAAAATGAGGTAAGAAAGTATTTTGTATTTGTGTGCTAAAATTGATTGTCTTTTGTTTTTGTAGGTGAGAGCTTTTCAAGAATTCAAGGTAATTCAGATGGTCAAAGTAACTTCAATTTGATACTACAGAAGTTATCAATACTAAAGAATGATGTAAGTAATAATTTCATATTTGTTGGCTAAAATTACAAATAATGACACTGGTTTATTTTTTATCGTAGCTGAGAGCTTGTTCAAGAGTTACTGGTGATTGAGATTATCAGAATGGTTGATGTTTGATACTACAAAAGTTACCATTAATAAGGTAAGAGAGTGATTTTGTATTTGTTTGCTGAAATCAAATGTCATAACTGCTATTATAGTGTTTGCATGAAGTAAGCTAAAACATAGTAACATTTTATGTTACCTAACTATCAGGCTCGCTCGCCATTTGTGCTCAAGCACACCACTAGTATGTATATATGTATGTATGTATGGATTGTACGTATGCCCTTGAAACGCGCGCAGGAAACTTTTTCTTCAAAAAACACGGCTTTTTAGGCTTGACCCCAGTTTATTCTGAAAATACAGCATTAAGCAAGCATTACTTTATACTTAAGCTCCAAAGTGTGAGAAAATTCCTTCGAAAATGCTTGCTTTTCAAGAAACAAAAAGTTGATTCGACCGGTTACTATGGCATTGAAAACCCTTTACCATATATTAATATCAAAACTTCGCCTTTTTTCCGGCTAAGTGCGCCTTGTTAGTTGTCAAGAGCCACCTGTAGTCAGTACTAAGAGAGCTATCACTACTTCTGAAAAGCATATGTGAGCACATAAAGTATTAATGCTAAGGAAGCTACTACTACTCCAGGGATGCTGAGATAAGTACGTAATTCCATATTTGTTAGCTAAATAAGCAAGAATAACTCTGGCCTTTCTTTTTTATAGCTAAGAGTGTGGTGAACCAGCACCACATTCTATAAACATTAGCCCAATACCTATGAACATTTAACACTTATTCAGTAGTCAACTATTCTAGTTAATGCACACACATTACATCATCTGTAACATCTGAGCATGCTTGGTAGAATACCCATAAAAGGGCCTACCACCCATGTGCTAGCTCAGTTACGACCATGCTGCCTAACCTTTATCTGACTTGACCTATAACAGGCTTGAAACTCCTGGGTTTAGGGTTGAGAGGAAGCTTTGAACTGCTTGGGAAGGTAGTTCTGTAATCTTATCCATGTTAACACCATCAAAGGACAAGGAGGGTAATGACACAGGAATTAGATTGTTCTGGAAACCAGTGCTGTCAGGGTTGGAGCTATGCTCCCCAGCTAGGACATCAGAAGCTGAGCTGTCATGAATAGTGACAGACTCCGAAATGTCATCAAATGACACAGGGGTGCATCCTTCTGATGCATGTAAGGCTTCAGAAATGTGTTCAGATAATTGGTCATCGGCTTGCATGGCTCTTGTAACAGTATTAACGGGAGAAGGATTCTGCTTGATTGAGTTAATCAACTGCACAAACTTGTCACGACCAAAATCTATGCCCAAGAGAACAGTTTTAGGTGGTAACGTAGGGCATGCTGCAAATCTAGCTACACCACTAATGGTGGGGATATCAATTTCAAGGTCATACACAGGAAAAGTAGAGGTAATCCGGGAGATGCCACAAAGAGATTCCGATGAAACAGGAGAAAGGTTTGAGGTAATGAAATCTGATGAAACGAGAGAACGCTTAGCACCTGAATCAACAATGACAGGGGTAAAGACACCATTAACGTGACCATGTGTAATAAAATCATCGTCAAACTTGTTCAATGGCTCTGAGTCAGGATTGGTGTGAGCTGGTAAAGGGGAGTGAACTAAGGATTCAAATTTCTCCACAGAATATGCTGAGGTAGGATTGGATGTTTGGGAATTTGGTTGATGGTTACCGGGTGGTTGAGATCTGGGGGATGGAGCTGGACGGGGAGTATTGGGAGGTGGGTTAAGTTGGGGTGAGGTTATGGGTTGAGGTTGTGAGGGTTGATGAGAAGATTGATGGTAAGAGGAGTCAGGGCACCTGTTGGCGTAATGTCCAAAGGCCCCACACTTATGGCATTGTACCTCGGAAATATCCCTTCTGGGCACTGGAGTGGGAGGGGTTGTAGGCGTTTGGTGATGAGACTGGTACTGAGGTCGAGGCTGATACTGGTAATTTGAAAAAGGTGTGGAGTAGTTGGAATGAGGTCTCTGAGAATTGTTGGAATGATGACGGTTAGAACCATGATGGAACACAGAATTTCTATGAGACTGAGAGTGATTACTATATCTGGGGGGTGAGTGAGAATTATAAGAACCAGGATGGTATGGTCTGTATGCACTATCAGCTGAACAAAGGGAAGAAGCACAATCCTCTACGAATGCTTGGGGCGAGTTGTGGTGTCTGTCAAGCACGGATTTGCATGCATCAATTGGCATGCCAGCAACAATGCCGAGGGCAGCTACACCTTGACAGATTAGATCAAGTTGGTCCTCAGTAAACACATCCAAAAAGGACAATTGTGACAATATTACACTATATCTATATTTCCAATTATTGAAAAACTGCATCACTGATTGGGAACTTGATTGTCTGAATTTGACAGGGAACGAGGAAAGGCAATTGTTTAACGAGTACCCTCCAGTGTTAAGGAGAATAGTCCTCATGCGATGGTAGGAGGTGGTATTAGTAATACAGTTAAAGTAGGCTTCCTTAAATTCGCCATGTAAGAGTTTGGGCAAGATATTAATCCAGTCACAGGGACGAACACCATTAGATTTGATCCCATATTCAAATCTGTTTAGAAAAACAAAAATATTCTCACCTTGCTCTATAGGACCAATGGATTTTACTAGAGAACCGGAAGGATCATACATAGGTTGAGATGTCACCATTTGCTTGTCAAGAAGTTTCGACAGAAGAAGAACGGTAGAGTCTAAACCTGTAGTGGTTAGTTCTTTGGCCAATATCTTGGCTTGAGCAATCATGGAAGAGTCAGTGGGCTTGGCTCTAGGTGGAGTGGAGGGCAAAAGTTCAGGTTTATCCTTTTCCAAATTAGCCAGGTCATCATTTAGGACAACAGTAGAGGTGGAAGACTCGCACCCCGAAAGAGAAGCTGAAGAGGAATTTGAAGACAAAGGTAATGCCAAGGAGGAACTAGAGTCACTGAAGATAGCGTCTTCAGAAGGCGAAGGTGAACCAGAAGGTCCACTTCTGGTATTCATTCCTTTAGATAACAATGACTGACAAATGGCAAATAATTAAAAGGGAAAATACAACAGCGTTCAGTACAACACAGATAAGAACACAAAAAAATAACAACGACAATGAAGGACCAACAACAATGAAAAAAAACAGCAATGAAAAACAAACAATGAAGGCAACGATAACAATGAAATAAATAATAACAGTAATATAGTTTAACTTGCAATACTGGCAGTAAGCTTGCGTTTGGTCCAATCGAAAAAAAATCCAAATTAGTCGTCAGGTAAGCAAATAGGAGTGTGGAAAAACTGGAGCGGTAGACTAAATCGTTTGAAGACTTTATAGCGTCTACAAAAACAATAGGCTGAAGTGGAGCGCAGTAATACAGCTGCTTGCTTCCAACAGATGCAGAAAATAGTAACGAAGTAACGGACGATACAGTTGAAGATTTTAAGACAATGATTGTGACAAGAGAAATAGCTAGCAAAGTTCGAGAAACCAGTTAGGATGACGCTGAAACCGATTCTGAAAAGAACAAGAATCAGACAAACTTGTAGTTGACATAGGAGTATGTTTCGATGTCGGGGTCGTCTCCAAAGATCCGGCAACAGAAGATGAAGTCGGACCACCGCTGGCACCAAGTGTGGTGTAGGCTGTGAAGGCTTAACCAGTTATGGTGGGAGACAAGACCGAATAGGCTGCCACCAGAGTTACAGAACTACCTTCCCAAGCAGTTCAAAGCTTCCTCTCAACCCTAAACCCAGGAGTTTCAAGCCTGTTATAGGTTCAAGTCAGATAAAGGTTAGGCAGCATGGTCGTAACTGAGCTAGCACATGGGTGGTAGGCCCTTTTATGGGTATTCTACCAAGCATGCTCAGATGTAGTATGACATAGAAATTACAGATGATGTAATGTGTGTGCATTAACTAGAATAGTTGACTACTGAATAAGTGTTAAATGTTCATAGGTATTGGGCTGATGTTTATAGAATGTGGTGCTGGTTCACCACAAAGAGCTTGTTGTCAACAGTTACTGGTAAATTCAAATAGTCAGAACGACTCAAATTTGATACTACAAAATTACCACTGCTGAAGAAAATGAGGTAAGAAAGTAATTTTGTATTTGTGTGCTAAAACTTGATTGTCTTTTGTTTTTGTAGGTGAGAGCTTGTTGTCAAGAATTCAAGGTAATTCAGATGGTCAAAGTAACTTTAGTAAGTTTACTTTTATCATTGAAGAGAGCTGGTTCCCTTCCAGATGCGTTGTATTATCGCTTGAGGAGTTCAGCTAAGACAACACCACTACTATATGGCTTACCAAAGATTCATAAGCCAAATACACCTTTGAGGCCAATTGTTTCTTTTATCAACTCTCCAACTTACATTCTGTCAAAGCATCTTGTCACCATTCTCTCTCCGTTAGTAGGCAATTTGTCTACTCATGTAAAGAACTCATTTGATTTTGCCAAATTCATCTCGACACAATGTATTCCATCTGGAACAGTATTGGTATCTTTTGATGTGGTTTCACTCTTCACTACTATTCCTACAAAAAAGCCATTGATGTTGCCAGACATCGTCTGAGTGTTGATAGTACATTGGAAGATCGCACAGCATTATCGGTTTCAGAGGTCACACAACTCTTAGAATTTTGTTTGAATGCAACATACTTGTCCTACAACAATGAATTTTTTAGACAGACGTTTGGTACTGCTATGGGGTCACCAGTATCTGTAACTGTGGCTAACCTTGTAATGGAGGACATTGAGGACAAAGACATTTCTACTTATTTCTCCCCACCACCTTTTTGGAAGAGGTTTGTGGATGATATCATTACAGCCTTACCAAAAGTTTCAGTGCAACCATTTATAAACCATCTAAATTCTATAGAGGAGACCATCAACTTCACCGTTGAGTTGGAATCCAATGGAGAACTCTCTTTTCTGGATACAACAGTGAAGCATAATTCCAATGGAACATTATCCACTACCGTTTTTCGTAAGAAGACGCACACAGATAAATACTTGTCTTTTGCATCCCACCATCCCATAGCTCATAAAATAGCTGTCATCAAGACTCTTTTTTGTCGAGCAAACTCCATCTGTGGCTCTGATCAGGACAGAAACATAGAAAGAGCACATATCCGATCTGCTTTGAAGATGAACGGCTACCCTTCACGTGTCATCTCAAATGCCATGCGAGCGAGACCAGCATCTAGTAGCAAGGTGATGATGAAACCCAAGGCAACAGTAGTCTTACCTTACATAAAGAATGTGTCAGAATGCATAAAGAGAATTCTGTTACCATTGGATATAAGAAGTTGCTTCAAGCCACACACTACCCTCAGGCAGCTTCTAGTTCATCCAAAAGATCCCACTCCAGTTGAGTCACAAACAGGAGTGATATACCAGGTATCATGTGGAACTTGTCACATTTCTTATATTGGGCAAACTGGACGAACAATAACACATAGACTAAAAGAACATAAGCAAGCTCTAACTTCACCTTATCATTTTTCAGCTGTTGCAGAACATGCAATGAAAGAGAGTCATGTTATTGATTGGAAGAGTGGTAAAGTGATTGACAGCTGCCATCAATTATACCCTCGTTGTTATTTGGAGTCATGGTACATTAAAACTAAAGGAAGCAAAATCAACAGAGATGAAGGATTGTTGCCTCAAGTTTATGGTAGCCTAGTGAAACATATAAACAAAAAAAACAAAATAGCTAACCCTCAGGACTCATGGTTACCAACCATGTGCTTTAACATGTATCACCCTTAGGCTTTCACCTGTCATAGTAACTATTTATTTTTTATTTTTGAATCATTACCACTGATGAAGGCTACAGTCCGTAGCTGAAACGTTTGGTGTTTTAACTTTTTTGTTTTTTGGTCAGTGATTCTCTCTAAATATATTAATATGTCTACTAATTAGTCGTTAGTAACTTCACTTTAATTTGAATAAAACCTATGGCTCTACCCACCGGTATTATGATTTTGAGCCACGAACAAATAGCTGTAGCACTTATTACTATGGCTTCTGATCAATGTCACCTTATGCTGTAGGGTTAGTAAAGCTTGCAGCAATCTTGCATCAATCAACTACTTAAATTGTATCAAATTATATTATTGGCATCAATTTTCATAATAACAGAGTTGTATACAATCAGAATAAATCAAATATCAATAAACGAAGATAGAGAAAATTAAAAAAATTAAGCTGCAGTAAATTAACTTCAGTGGCCAAATTGAATCAATGACCTGGCCTTAACCCTTACCAACCCATAATATTCACAGGTTTATATATACCAAAAAAAAGGAACATATCACCAAATGGGAGAAGGAAGATTTAACTTGTTATACATAATAATGAGTAGTTATTTGAAGTTGTGTGTGGATGTGAAGGCTTGCTGTGTTTATAAAGTAAAGTGGATAATATATTACCCTTTTCCATAATGAAAACGATAAAGGATTATACTACCAGTTAAAAATGATCGTACTACAAGAGCGAATGCGCAGCGTTACCATAAAGTAGCTAGCTAGCTATTACTAGGACCTAATATACGACTAATGGTGTGGTATCAATATATTGATATGCAGTTCATTCAAGTCGATGTGTGGCTTCTACAAGTCGATATGTAGCTCTTGCAATGAAACGGTAGACGAAAATGCTGTGTCTTCATAGGAAATCGTGCAAGAAACATTCACTTATGAGGTAATTTGAATGGGGAACTCTGAAAGGTAAATCACCAAGACTATGAGGCAAAACTTCTAGAACATTAAGGGGTTTAAATTTCAACATATTGATGCTTGTTTCAATCTTTGGGAGGCTGCCACCTTAGAGATCCACGTTTTGATGTGTGCCAGAATGACCGACTGACTGACCGACTGGCAGATTAACTGTTAATAAAATAATTCTACAGGAACTGGAAACCCCCATCAGCCTATACAAAACAGGGAACTGGAAACCCCCATCAGCCTATACAAAACAGGTGTGGTAACATTATGCGCATATCATAATGTTTGCAGCTTCCTTACTTTTATTGTCTGCTGAGATTAAAATGGTAGCTAGTGACACAGAGACCGTAGTATCAGCTATACACGCCATAGGACCTGAACACGTAAGTTAGAGTCAGTGTCAGCTAAAGTTCTTACTAATTTTCTAGAAATATATTTTGAACATATGAAATTATTTGATCGCTTCTACAGGAACTAATGCGCATTATTTATGGCTGATCTCAAGATACTCGAGTAATTAATGTTCGGTTCAGATTGCTCAGTTACATTATTACAAATGTATACTTTATAATGGATCTCTTACACCGATTAAAGCTTCATCAATGTAAAATGTCTAGCTAGGCATATCTCTATACCACAATATTAACTATAGTGATCACAATTATAATGCTTATAGTATTTATTAGTACATAGCATCATACAAGATTACTTGCTATTATTGTATCAGCATCAGTTGACTCTCTAGCAAAGGAATTGTAACAAACACTACACACTTTCATTAAATATGTTATTCTCATTTTGTTTATGAGTGGTTCACAACAGTGTATAGTTGTTTATTTAAAAGTAGTTTGGCTTCAAACTTGCACCGTAAGTTGTGACAGCTAAATGGATTATATCAGTTTTAGTTCAATGACTACAAGGGTTAGGTATTACTTAAAACACTTTTTACATTAGAAAATATCCAGTAACCTAAAAATAGTTATTCCTGAGGTAGATTGCTTTGGTTAGATAGGTAACTAGCTTTGCTAAACCACCAATGAATGTAAAAATGTTACACGCCTTAGATTAGCATTTTGTAAGTTTCCATGGGTGCACATGGTCCACTTCCAATGTTTGTATCAATGTACTAACTGAGTATGGGAACACCCTCATGCACATATTGAAAGTCAATAATGCATAACATTGAATGTAGATGCCTGCCTTAGTAAGAGATGGTAAGTGTGCTAGGGGCACTCACCATTAGTTTCAATGCAAAACTTTAATCCTGTCAGCAACATTCTAACATGCAACAAAAAATTATTTGCTCCAGGTGAAAATTGGGCACTACAAGCTCCGCATAACTGACCCTTTACCTTCCCTCCTTGTGCTTTACCTGCAAAAGCTAATCCAGATAGGAGCTGACAACTACATGTTTTCTCAAATTGAACCTAAATTAAAAAAGAAGCACAATAATAAGTCTTAAATTGTCGTTTTGAGTATTTTAATACTTAATTCAATGATTAATTGTCAGTAATCTCCAAAACCGTGTTTGTCTGTCATTACGTTACATGTTTACTTGAAATAGTAAGTTTTGGGAATGTTTGCAAAAAATTATTTTACAGTATAATAAACAATTTTTCATTGGGTTAAGCTTTTTTGTAATAACATTGTACTGTTGTTGTCATCATTAAATGTAAGTCCCAAAGGTCACAAAACTACATAGGGCAAGAGCTTTATGGCTAGATATATGTGCGCCAAAGTAGCTGTTTCCTAATGACTATTAAACTTAAAATGTATTCAATATTGTTTCTTGGAATATTCTATATATTATCGTGCTTTGCTGGAAATCCTTTCATTCGTGAGTATAGAAAAAATAAATTTCATATTTTAATAGGATTTCATGTAACTAATAATAGAAGTTCACATAGCTAATTATGATTTCACTCATATACCAAGTATATTACTGGCAGCATTAAATTTTAAATATTGTAGATATAGATATATTTTTATTTTGTATAATAAATATTACGTGTCAGGTGTTTATATATAATTGGCGAGCGAGCGTAGCGAGCGAGACACTTACAGGGGTAACACAATTGAAAATCGGGGATGTTTATTTATTTATTTATTTATTTATTTGTATATATGTTTGGACGTACGTATGTCATTTTGTACTTTGACCCTCGCGTTTTTGTGTTAGTTATGTGGTCGACCCCGTCCCAAATTGAACTAAAACAGAATCCTTGCGTTTATTGATCAGTACCCGGATCACCTAGAACTTTTGAATTGTTTACCGTTTTGAATTCTTTTGCGGGTGCAGTTAAAACTTGAAAACTTAAGGGACTTCCATTTCTATTCGAGTTAGTGGCGGTGGTGAGTCAATGCTCTCTTTGTCATGGTTATAAGCCGTGCGCAACAGTATTTACTTGAAAATACATTGTCCACTTACTGCGAAGGTAAGTCTGTATAGGTGCATGTCCAGTTGTGTCAAAGCATTGTATGTTACAACCACTACTTAGCTAAACAATGTCACAAAGAAAACTTTTAAATAACGTGTATTGTTTTAGTTGTTGTTTTTTACCTTCAATTCAAGCAGCAGAGAGTTGTTACTATGGCACTGAAATCCCTTTACCGTGTATGCTAAATTTTAAAACTGGACCTTATTTTCAGTAGCTTCAGTGTTAGAAGTCAAAATCATTCATATAAAAATAGTATAGTCTTTAGGCTCGCTGCCATTTGTGCTCAAGCATATCACTAGTTTAATGGCGCGCGAGCGTAGCGAGCGAGACACTTACATGGGTAACACAATCGAAAATCGGGATGTTTATTTATCGGCGAGCGAGACACTTACAGGGGTAACACAATCGAAAGTCGGGGATGTTTGTTTATTTATTTAGATAATGTTTGGACGTATGTATGTCATTTTGTACTTTGACCATCCGTATTTTTGTGTTCACTCGGCGTTCGACCCTGTCCCAAACTTCACTAAACAGAATCCTCTGGTGTAGCGACCATTACCCGTATCACCTTAGAAATTGAATTGTTTAACGCTTTGAATTGTTTTGCGGGTGATGGGAGCTCCATTTCTATCTGAGGAGTTAGTGGCGGTGGTAAGTTAATACACTATTTGTCACAGTTATAAGCACTACTCAACAGCATTTACTTGACAATTCATTGTCCACTAGACGAACCACGAAGGTAAGTCTTGCGTAGGTATGTTCAGTTGTGTGAAAGTATTGTGCGTTACAACTACTATTAAGAATATCACAAAGAAAATTTTAAATAACTTGACTTGATTTTGTTGCTTTTAACAACTACAACTTTATTTTTGTAGAGGGCCCTGACTTGGTTGTAAGGCAAGACAGGTGTGGCCTCTGCAGATGGCGTAAGCACGGGTGAAGGACCAGGAACGAAGTTACTCGATATTAACTTGCCATTAACTTGCCGTAACGCCAAGCTACAATCTCTCGCAACCGCTGGCTTTCGCTTGCAGTCTTGGAAGACAGCCCGAAAAGTGCGCACTCCTTAATGCTTTCTAGGCACCAAGGTCGGCAGAGGTTAACTTTCATTCAATTCTGACTTACAATTACTGTGAATATATGGAGATGACTAAGATGGGGTATGCTGTGGTTGAGGTATGATATGAATATCATTAATGGACATAGAAAGTATGGTAAGGTGTGGATAAATGTGAAGGTGTTCATTCTTGTGATTATCTAGTTCTAATGCATCAAGTTAGTTCTTGGGCTTCAGGAGTGAGGGCCGGCCTTCTGTCTGGGTGGAGTCCCAGACAATTTTAGTAGTTTGAATAACAATAGTGTATAGTTTAAGGCTCGCTCGCCATTTGTGCTCAAGCACACCACTAGTTGGCGAGCGAGCGTAGCGAGCGAGACACTTACAGGGGTAACACAATAGAAAATCGGGGATGTTTATTTATCGGTATGTATGGACGTACGTATATCATTTTATACTTTGACCCCCGCGTATTTTTGTGTTCACTCCGCGTTCGACCCCGTCCCAAACTTCACTAAACAGTATCCTCTGGTTTAGCGACCATTATCCGTATCACCTTAGAAATTGAATTGTGTGTACCGCTTTGAATTCTTTTGCGTGTGCAGTTAAAACTCTAAAACTTATGGGAGTTCTATTTCTATTCAAGTTAGTCGCTATTTGTCACAGTTATAAGCCCTACTCAACAGCATTTACTGGAAAATTCATTGTCCACTCGACGAACCACGAAGGTAAGTCTTGCGTAGGTATGTTCAGTTGTGTGAAAGTATTGTGTGTTGCAACTACTATTAAGAATATCACAAAGAAATTTTTAAATAACGTGACTTGATTTTGTTGCTTCTTTTTCAATTCAAACAGTTGAGGGGAGTGGTTACTATGGCATTGAATTCCCTTTACCGTATAATGCTTAATTTAACAACTCGACTTTATTTTAGTAGTTTGAATAACAATAGTGTAGTTTAAGGCTCGCTCGCCATTTGTGCTCAAGCACACCACTAGTATATATGGACGTACGTATGTCATTTTGTACTTTGACCCTCCGTATTTTTGTGTTAGCTCCGCGTTCGACCCCGTCCCAAACTTCACTAAACAGAATCCTCCGGTTTAGCGACCATTACCCGCATCACCTTAGAAGCTATTTGTCACAGTTATAAGCCCTACTCAACAGTATTTACTTAAAAATGCATTGTCCACTGGATGAACCACGAAGGTAAGTCTTTCGTAGGTATGTTCAGTTGTGTGAGCGTGTTCAAGAGTTACTGGTAATTGAAATTATCAGAATGGCAGATGTTTGATACTACAAAAGTTAGACCATTATCAGGTAGGAAGGTTATTTGGTATTAGTTTGCTGAAATAGAAGGTCATAACTGCTATTATACGGTTTGCATGAACTAAGATAAAACATAGTAAATAATACTGTATTTTTATGTTACCTAAATATCAGGCTCGCTCGCCATTTGTGCTCAAGCACACCACTAGTTTATTTGTATAATTATATATATGGACTTACGTAAGGCATTTTTGTACTTTGACCCTCGCGTTTTTGTGTTAGTTCGATTGTCGACCCCGTCCCAAATTGCACTAAACAGAATCCTCTGGTTTAGCGATCAGTACCCTATTACCCTAGAAATTGAATTGTTTTTTTAATTATTTTGCGGGTGCAGTTAAAACTTGAAAACTAAGGGACTTGAATTTCTATTCGAGTTAGTGGCAGTGGTAAGTCAATGCTCTCTTTGTTATGGTTTAAGCCATACGCAACAGTACTTCCTTGAAAATACATTGTCCACTAGACTACCGCGAAGGTAAGTCTGTGTAGGTGCATGTCCAGTTGTGTCAAAGCATTGTGTGTTACAACCACTACTTAGCTAAAGAATATCACAAAGGAAACTTTTTAATAACGTGTATTGTTTTGTTGTTGTTTTTTCCCTTCAATTCAAGCAGTTGCAGAGAGTTGTTACTATGGCACTGAAATCCTTACCGTGTATGCGAAATTAAAAAAAAACTGGATCTTATTTTCAGTAGCTTCAGTGTTAGAAGTCAAAATCATTCATATAAAAATAGTATAGTCTTCAGACTCGCTCCCCATTTGTGCTCAAGCACATCACTAGTATGATGCAGATGAATCTCAAAATTAGCATTGGGAGTATATCATCGATACTAACTGAAAAACTTTATTAGAAACCTTATACTCAAAAAATTGGCAACACACATCCACATTATTAAATCATAAAATGCAAGAACATTATAATAATATGAAGCACTTAAAGATCAGACCCTTAAACACCGTCACCTAGCTAGCTACAAAATCATTGCTCAGACCAAAAGAATAAATATATTTATCTATTCCTAATTGGGTACCAATATAACTCCAGCAATGAAACAGCAAATGTTAATACTGTTTTCATAAGAGAAGAAGCTAAAAAATGCCAGGGACACTGCTAGTACACAGTGTTGAATACGAACTCCAATTCCAGTACTCAATCATTTTTCACCACAGGTGGCATGAAATTATTTGCTCACGCAATTACAACATGTCGATAGGGGGCATTACCCGCAAAAGCTAGTACCTAAACGTGGAACTGGTCATACACATTTCTCCAAGAGAAAAAGGAATATGTATTAGTGTATATGTGTGCTAGCGTTACACTATCAGGTGACCACAACTGAAAATCGAGGATATGTGGGGAGATACTATTAGGGGTGGATAAATGAAGAGCAGGTATATTATGTTTATGACATTATAAATATGGCATTATATATATATATAATACTTATTACATGAGCCTCGTACTATTTCAATCACGTTACTCGTGCTATTAATCCCGAATAGCATGGTTACCCGTGCTATTACTCATACATATATGACAATATAATATGTGACAGTATACTTAGGAAAAGCGACCAATTACGTAAAATACAAAATGTACAGTACAGTCTGAGCAGTAACAATTTTTGGGGGGCCCACTGGTATCTCCTATCCTTAAGCAACACTGTTAGCAAATTTGAGTGGCTGTAACCTTTGTTAAAGGCCGTAGTACTCCGTCTAAACACAGTCACCTTTTTATTTTTTTGACCTTCCTTACCTGTACGGAAATCGATCCCAAGCTTAATTGAAAACCCAGCGAATTAATTTGTTGCCCAATAACAAATTACCATAGACTTGGAAAACAGTCAGTTTACAAATAGATAGATCAATTGGCATCCTACCAGTTGATAAAGGATATGCTACAGTGGTACTCGACAGGAACATGTATGACAGCAAAATTAAAGATTTATTGCTGAAAACCACACTTACTGCAAGCTCTCTAAACATCCAACTACTCATTTCGAGAAAAAGATTACGGAGCTTATCAGAGACATTCATAGGCGGGAATATATTCCAGATAAATTGAAAGACCAGCTCATGCCATGTTATTCTTCTCCTCCACAGCTCTATGATTTACCCATAGATATCTATGGTGGTAGAATAAACCACTTATTACACTCATCAGGGTGATATGGCTGGATATTTCAATCTCACACTTTATTACAACTCACTCACCTCTGGCTCTTGAAAATAAATAGCCTCGCTCATGAAATATTTCGCTCAATCACACTCTGACTCATGTAATACATACTATATTATATATGTATATTATGTAATGGTCATTTTAAAAACCATAGTAACAAGTTTCTTTTGCAATAAACACTAACCTGGGAGGATGTAATAACCTAACCTGATAACTATTGTAGAACACCCTGCCACGCAATCCACAAGAGGATCACCCACATAAGCAAACTGTATCGAATATACTCTTAATGCCATACATTATCGTTTTTTGTTTCTTCCTTTACCACACCTTACACAATCATTTCATTTTATCATTTCCTAGCGCGTGTCTGATTTTGAATACATTTTGCCAGGAGCATGCGCACAACGGATTCTTTGATTATCATGTTTTGATAATGAGTGAAATCCTGTGATGAACATGCCAGCATGAAACCTGTGTCTCCCAGGACTGAGTATCCCTGGTGGCAGCATACCATAAAACCCTCACTATGAGCACAGGTGATATGGAATAATATTGCCATATGCTATGCCCTGTTTAATTTAATGCATTTCCTATGTAGTAACAGGTATTAGGCCCTGTTTTGTACATAATAAACTAAGATTATAACATAAGTTTTGATAATGTTTTGACTATTTCAATAGTTTAGACTCTGCCTAGATGTAAAACATTTTGAAATAATTTTTTTACTAATTGTATTTCTTTAGGTGAGATTCTTATCAGGAACTCATTTGTGGGAGATAATGCTTCACTGACATGTGTTTTTCCTAACAATGTCACTAATGTGCAATGGGTGATAAATACAACGCAATATAACAGCACAAAAATTGATTTCATTAATTGCATTTCACAACTTACAATTATAAATATATCCACTAATTATAATATGACTTTAGTAAAATGTCAGATATATGTTAATGAAACATGGATGATTCAAGCTCAAAAAATGATTATACTCGAAGGTATGAATGTTATATGTAATTGAATTTCTTCACATTAATCCAGATTTTTTTTTTTATTTAGCTGATCCTGATCCAGTGATAAATTTGACATATACAGTAATCAATGGAATATTAAATGTAACATGGGCTGCACCTAACTATAATAAAACGGATAATTTAACTTATTCCATAACTTATTTTAATAAAACCACTTCAAAAGTAATTTCTTCAGTGAATAATATAAAGGATACATTTTTTGTTCAAATGAATCTCAGATATTGTTTTCAGTACAAAATTCAAGTATCAGCCATAATATTAACTAGGCATAGCAAACGTAGTGAGGTTGTTTATTATGAAAAAGGTAAAAAATGCAGATATTAGTTAAAAATAATTCTAACATAAGTCTATATTTTGGGTTTTTATTCCATAGATCATACATTTCTTTAACTATGTGCATTAACTAGCTATAGTCCAATCACCTTAGTGTACGTTCATATTTTTCCAATTCTTTACTTCTATACAATACTTACACAGCTATAAACCAATGCAAATATTATTTAACTATGTGGTATACTCTATGTAGATAACCAACACAAAAAAATTTCTGGCCCTTTGAGAAGAGAAACAAAATAAATGCTGAAAGTCTAGGACCTAGCAGAGGAGCGTATGAACTAAACTCAATTGTTCTAGACTAATTTGACCCCAAGAAATAACTTGTGATATGTGCCAAAAGCTCTATCTGGGGAAAAATACCTGAAATGACCACACACATTTAATCGGAAGAGTTCACAGCATCTACTCAATTACTGAAGCTTCAGACTTCCTACGGCTCTAAAAATATTTAGAATGATTACTTGGCGGTATAATGTTTGCTCATAAATATTCATAAGTTTTCCATATGCATATTAACTTGGACAAAACAAAAATAACAGAATTCTGCAATGCTGGACAATTAATTGTACCAAAGAGTACTCAAATAAGCTTTAGTGTAAATGTTATACTGGCTTTGCCTAACAAATACTCTTCTAGAAAAACTACTCGCTGGTAACAATCATTGTCGGCAAACTGTGACTGCTGCTACAGTTCCAAAAGCCTGCTTTGAAAATTTTCTTACCTGTTAGGACAAATACTAGGGCGACACGAAGACTGTTTAAGCCTGCAAAGCTTACAGGCCTAGAAATTCTCGGTACAGTCATCTCTACAATCCTCGGGATACACTCAGTCAGCCACGCAGAGAACTGTAACTTCAAAATAGACGCACACTTTGTGAAAAACTTTCCGATAGGCCACGCCCACAGATTCACAAAATTAGAGAAGGCTGTTGTCCAGACATCTAGAGCAACTATGTGTCCAAAAAATGCCGACAAAATTGCAATCCACCATTTTGTCCACTGCTTGTGCGGGCGCGGGAAACCAGCAACCGCGACGGCGGGAAGTACACCGCAAGAGCGGTAAAAATTCATTGAAACGCCCACGCATCAGCTGTAGAGCGCGCTTAGCCATGCTTAGCATCAGCTGAAGAGAAGCCAACTATCTGCAGGAGAGAAATGGGAAATAAGAAGAACAAAAATAATAGCAGTAACAGCACCATAGGCATGTTTTTTGTAAGAAAATATTGCCAGGAATGAAGAAGACACAGAAGAGGAGCAGTGAGTGTACCAGTGATAAAGCTGTAAGACAGAAGGAAGGCAAGGCTACCTTTGAAGGAAGCAGGATTATTAACCTGGACAAACTTCAGCAGTACACTGACAGCCTGAGTAAGCACTCCTCTTCCTGCCAAGGCTCTATCATCTTGACTGGAGAGAGCAGGGATGGACTGGCTTCGATTCTAATAGGACACTGCAATGTTTGCAAGCACTCTATCCAGTTAGAGACGTCCAACAAAGTAAAGGGTCCTCGAAGCCATTCCAGGTAAGTGCTTGATTATAATAAAGAGCTGATTTAGAGACTTTTGAGAAAATAATAGTCTTTACGAAGAAAATAATTTTGTATCATGTATCCAAAGGCTGCATATTTTATTGTAAATAGAATTGCCACAACATTTCTGAATGTATTACTAGCAACTGTAATTAACACCTTCCATTGACATTGTAAATTGTTGTTTTTTTTTAATCAACTTTCACAATCAAATCATTGAGCTTAAAGCTCCCTTGTAATGGAATAACAGTTATTTTAATTAAATGTGCACTACTATATTTATTAGATGCTTCTGTCCAGTTTATGAAATTCTGATCAACAATGTTTAGCTTGACGAAAAACCTGCAAGGATATAAAATTAGTTTACTTATTTATATTATTATTCAATAAATTTCAAAGTTAAAGTTACCCTAAATATTTTTTTTGTTTATACATTTTAGATGGGAGTGTAACCTCGCCGCAGTGTGGGGTCAGATGGCTACAGGTGGTGGTCAGAGCAAGCTGGAAGAAGTAATGAGTGTAGTCGGAGTTCCAGTAATGACTAAGAGAAGTTTTATTCAGAAGGAGAGAGATATCGGTGAAGTTTGGAAGAAAGAGTTATTGGAGTCAATGACAAAGGCAGGAATGGAAGAGAAACGACTAGCAGAGGAAAATGGAGAGTACTATCAAGGAATTCCAGCTATTGCAGTCATTGTGGATGGTGGGTGGAACAAGCGTTCTCACAAACATTCCTATAATGCGAATTCTGGCGATGGTATTATCATAGGGAAAAGAACGAGAATGCTACTATATGTTGGAGTTCGTAACAAATATTGTCATGCCTGTGCCACCAACATACCCAAGGACAAGCATGTCTGCTTCAAAAATTGGAATAGGTCATCTTCAGAAATGGAAGCACACATTATATTGGAAGGTTTTTTTAGAGGCAGAGAAGGTGCATGGAGTTAGGTATATGAATTTTGTGGGAGACGGGGATAGTTCAGTATACCCAACTCTTGTTCAGAATGTGCCAGTTTGGGGACAAGCCATTAAGAAGCTGGAATGCGCTAATCACGCATGCAAATACTATCGTTGTGCCCTAGAGCGTCTTGTTCAGGAGAACTCATCCTATAAGGGTAGCGGTGGACTCACTCAGAAAATGAGGAAGCGTCTAGTTTCAGCTGCAAGATCGGCAATTAAGATGAGAAGCATGCAGGAAAACAAGAAGGAAGCTCTGAAGAAGCTGAAGCATGATCTCCAAAATGGACCCCTGCACTGCTTTGGGTTCCATGAAAAGTGCAGTTCCGATTTCTGTAAGTCAGCGAAAGAAAAAATTCAGCAGCAAACAACCATATCTTCATTGGCTTCATCTCCAGCTACTTCCACGGAAGTATGTTCACCTACATCATCATCTTCATCAGCTGATTCTTTTCCAAGTTCTCCTGACAGATCATTACCAGAAAATGGCGACACGGGTTTCCTGGGTAAGTATTGTGTGATTGAAATCTACAGTACACTGTATTATAGAATGGGCATCAGAGTATGGAGCATGTCCTGATACTAATTTACCTTGCATGCCCCTAGTCGCACTGGCTACTCATATGCAGCCAATAAAGTAGATCAAGTACCATCATCCCAATTTGTCACTACTTGCATGGCATTAATGACCCTAGTTGTACTTCAGAAAGTACTGGCCTGGTAGAGATTAAATATCCTTTTTCTTTTCGAGACACGACCTTGAGTGAAGCATGCAAAAAGCCTTCCTTCTGTCTGACAGTCAATAAGGAAAATCAGTTGAAACTGAAGAATAGGCATGATTACTGGTTTCAGATACAGTGTCAGCTGTATTGCGTTGACAAAACCTGGTGTGACTTTGTTGTAAGAACGAACAAACAGCTACATGTGGAGCGTATTTACAGAGACTCTAAATGGTGGGGACTTCAGCTTGCAAAGCTAAGACAATTTTACTTTTCCTCCTTACTTCCAGAGCTGGCGTGTCCTCGATTTAGAAGTGGAGGAATACGAGAACCTACAAAGCAAGTTGAAAGCACAAATTTATCCTAATTTTTTTTTGTATATTATCTGTGATGATTAAGATTGTTATTGTTTTCTGTATATGTATACTTTTTATGATTGTTTAGCTGCACTGAACCCATATTATTGAACCATCCTACAATTCATTTACACTTTCTTCATCCTCTAGGAGGTGCAAAACCACCTAGTAACTGGTCTTAAGTGGATGTGATTTTCTGGTGAGGGAAATATAATGACAAACTGAATGAGTGGGCGAAACAGTACACAGCCACCTTAAACCCATTGACTAAGGTCAATTCAAATCGGTACTTATATCTTTTCTTTAAGAAATTAGAAATATGCAGCTGGTATATGTATATGTACACTGTTACTGTTGTTGGTTCTGAATCTTAAAGTAAGGTCCATATAATACTTCATTACAAGAAATATTTCCATTCAGGATTAGGTACAGTTAACTGCTTCATGTACTAAACAATGCTATCAACATTGATGAGTGTATTTAAGCCTAAATTCGAAGTGATCTGAGTATCTCTCCAGAAGTGAAATTGGCAGGTGTTTTATTGTCTCACTTCCCAAACAAACAGGGAATCATGACATTCATGCAGCTAGAGTCCTCCAACTGACAGTGTCATAACAGAGTGTCATTGAATAGCATGCCTCGCCATGCTACAGAGCATTCTATGTTGATTGGCTCACTAAAAAGTATCAAATTATCATGATACTGAAATGTTATACCTTGGTATATCGCTGAAGTCATGGAGATTAGGCCCTGCGAGATTATTCTGGCGCTTTATCTGGAATAATAGATATGAAATTGCATAGTGGAATAATTCTAGAATAATTTAAGTATTTATACAACCCATAATTGTAAAAGAAAATCAATGGTGTTTTTGTTGTTGTTTTTTATACAATAGAAAGACATAAAAATAAAGAAATGTGGTTATAAGGTAGATTTTCATTACTGTATTAAAGCAGCTGGGTTTGTGTTTGCCACTCTATGAGTGTGAAAGGTAGTATTATAGCACTGTCTGTACAGGCTTAGTGTCAGCAAGTCATCTGGAGAATTATGCTGAATGGTTTCTTTCTAAATCAACTCAATTAGTTATCATACTGCATCAGAATTGAAAACAAATATAAATTATTACCAATCGACCTACAATTCATAAGGAGAAGGCTCATTCCCTGTTAAGCATATTAATATTCTTAAATTCACATTTTCCCCCAAACATACAGTAAAGTTTCTCATGTCTGAACGTTTTCAGCTGCTGCAGAGCATGTTTCTCCATTCATGGAAACTTTTGCACAGGCATTCAAACTAGTCAATCTAAATAATTTGAGTGCCTTAGGAAGTCTGAAGCCTCAATAGTTGAGTAGACATTGGGGTATGGTAATTTCAGACATTTCGCCCCAGATAGAGCTTTTGGCACATATCACAAGTTATTTCTTGGGGTCAAATTAGTCTAGAATAATTGAGTTATCCTCTCCAAAATTAAGTGTATACAAACATCTACTAGATCCTTTACCAAAATATGCCCTAACATGAATTCTACAATAAATACATCCAAACATTATATTTAACATTCTAACCACCTAATTAAAATGTGTGTGGACAGATATAAACCAGATTCTAGTAGCAATAGCAACAGAGTATTAAAAAAACATTACTGTATGATGGATAGGTATAATTTAGAACTTGAAAATTGAAAATTGTATTGTGAAGATGATGAATAATAGCATTCTAATAGATGGGCTGTAGATATTCACTGAAATACATTTAATTAATGTTAGAAATACATTTAATTAAATTGCACATTACATAGATGACATTGGCTGTAACATTTTCATTAACATTCAGTATGTAATTAAATTAGTTTGTTTGTTTGTTTACAGAAATGTCCCTTCTTTTCTTTTCATTTCATCTATTTCTGAATAATTCAAATCAGTGGGTGCTGAGAGTCAATATGGTAACATAAATTGATGTCATTTTCTGCAATATTTAGGAAAATCTTAGAATTTATAATGATTAAATTATATATAAAGTAGATGACTAATCTTAGTTAGAATTAGTACAGTTTCAGTTAATAGACATCATGACAATATTTTTCACTCAGTTTGTTATGGATGAAATTTCATTTGAATATACTATACTTCCTCACAAAATTGACACAACACATAAATTGCAAATCAGAAATTAAAACAGACAAGTTGGCAAGAAGCCAGTAATTTGCAGAACTCAAGCAAAATTTGTTGTTACAGAATAAAATTTCGTATGCTTTCTTCCTTCAAAACAGTTTTGAGTTGATGGTTTCAGTCAATTTATTCAACATTGTTAATATTACAAGTGAATTTTTAAATATGTAGTTATAGACCATTCTGATTGCTTTTGTGAATTCAATAATTCTGGCTGACTGTATCTAAATAGCTACTCTTGTTGTTGCAATAAATACTTATACTACATTTGAACCTCATATTAATGCATCACGACTATTGATATTAATATTACATAGGTTTCGGTGGTTAAAAACTTAATTATTCTTATATTAAATAGCTACCCAGTCAGATATATTTCTTTATTTAAAACTCATCAATTCCCAGGCAGGTTACATATGAAGGAAACATAGTACATCATTCTGGAGTAAAACAAATATTTCACACTTATCCCAAACTGAACAACCATTAGGGTTTAAATTATTTTGGTGATAGTAGGACTAGGAGTTAAAGTTATCATATTCTTATAAAAAAAATAATGACAAGCCAGCTACTATGTTTTGTCAGGCCTTGTTGAAAATAAAATGTACTCCAAAAATTTATCTCTCACTTTGAACTATAGGCACCCCTAAGGTGACCTCAAGAAGTTAGACACAATTCTTTCATATGTGGTGAGCAGCAATTAAATTTCCTATAATTCTACCAATTTCAAGATATTTTATGTGCCAATATAAACTTTTTTTTGCAAAAAGATAAAATTGAACGGGTATTATGCAGATAACGTAAACATAATGCTGCATGTACTAGTACTATTTTCTGGTCACAGACAATAAAATGTATAATGTCTTAGCGACCACTCACTGCAGCAGCCCAATTGAAAAAGACCAATCACGAAATTAATTATAGGTTTAATTAATTCTACAGGATTCATAAAATCCATCAATATCCCTTTACCAAAATTTGCATATTGCAAAAGCCTGTTTCAATTGTCTATTTGATTTTAATTATGTAAATGTTTGCCAGCTATAGTGAAAAAAAAATTTTTTACTTTTTTTTTTACGTAAACACCTTTTCAAGAAATACTGCTAAGTGTTTCTCACAATTGAATTTTTATCCAAATGAAACGCCAGAGGAGGAACCCTCAGCGCTACTAAACATGACCTAACTATTACAATATAAACTAAACGAACAAGCAATCTAATAGCTATTTTAATCAGTCATCAATATAGCTAGCTGAGCAATGAAAATGGTACAAGGAGGAAATGCTGTCTTCATAAGAGAAGAAGCTAAACTAAGCCAGAAACACCCTGACATGACGCTAGGTGCGTTACCCACAAACACTGGTACAAGTGCTGGTCGGGATAAAGACGTTCCCTTTTATAGGATTTCGAAAGTGGTGACTGGCAAAGGTGAATCAATACGGCAATTGACAACAAAACGTCATGCAGGCTCAACCATTCAAAGATTGGACCTCACCCAGAAAATTATCTGTAATAATAGAATTTGTTCGACGCATCTTATCTCAGGTAAGCCAGCAGCACTGGAATACGAAAATATCCCTGACTGGCTTCCAACTCTCCATTTGGGCCACAGTAAGGCAATGACAGCCAAAAAAGCAGAAGCTGCCCAAGGTAGCTAGATTTGTCAGGGTCAAAAGTTGAGAGTAGCTAAAAAAGACTGTGTTAGCCTGAGCAATGAAATATGTTCTGCAAGTACAGAGATGGATTCTAATGTAGCTGGTACAGGTTGTAATTATACCAGTATCATATCTACTGTTAGCTGTAGTACTAGCAACGTTTAAAATGTGGTGTGTAATGCTGCTGTTCAAACAGAAGTTACTTCAGCTATGATGGATGATGAGGAAAAGAAGCATATGGAGGATGACCTTGAAATTGAAACATTACAATCTGAGTTACAGTCCTTAGTGTACCACCATTTTCAGAAGAGGAGGTTGAACAGGATGATGATCGTGTCAAAATTTACACCGGATTTCCTAACTATAAATTATTAAAAGCTGTTTTTTATTTGGTAGTTGTACTGTCGATGATTCCTACTAAATTGTCTCCATTTCAGGAATTTATGCTCACCATTGTAAGAGGTTGAACAGTCCTTACAAAGACTTAGCATAGATTTGGCATATCTGTATCTACAGTATCACGAATATTTTCTAAATGGCTCACTTTGATGAACGCAGTGCTACAACATTTAATTATAATATTATGGCCTACATGTGAGAGCTTATTGGTAAAGATGATACAGTCATAGTAGATTGCTTTGAAGTTTTTATAGAGTGTCCTTCAAATCTTCTAGCTCGAACAGTTACTTGGTCCTCCTACAAGCACCACAATACCATTAAGATTCTGCTTGGTATAACACCACAAGGTACCGTGTCATTTTTGTCAGAAGCCTGGTGAGGCCGTGTTAGCGACAAACTCCTCACAGAGTCATGTGGAATTCTCAAACACTTACTACCTGGTGACGTAGTTCTTGCTGATCGAGGTTTTAACTTATCTAATGATGTTTGCAATGATGCAAGCCAAGTTTCACCTACCGGCATTTACAAAAGGAAAAAAAACAACTTAACGTTATGGAGGTTGAAAATACTCGCAGTATTGCCAATGTGTAGCCAGTCATTGGTGTTGTGCATCAGAAATATCGCCTACTGACTGGAACACTTCCTCTGGAATATGTTGTTTAAAAAAAAGAGGAAAAATCACCATACATTGACAAAATAATTTGCGTGTGTTGTGCTCTCTGCAATGTTTGTGACTCAGTGGTTCCATTGATTAATTGTCTAATTAAGAGAACTAAATATTTTTTGTGTAACATTTACACAGCAGTTTTGATTGCTTCATTGTGTTATAGGTACTATTTTGCTACCATTTTTAACTGTTTTATTTCACACAATTTGTGTATGAACAAAGTAATTCAAAATTAAGTTAACATGATTTTAAAGACAATTCAATATGTATGAATAGTTAGCTATAATCATATCAGTTCATTATTGTTAATCCTGTCTTGACCTTTTCCTTTTCAATTTGAACTACGGCAACGTACCGCATGTTGGACAGCACCACTTCCCTTTTGGAACAGACTAATTTTCATCACTCAATTGCACAAGTTTGATTGTCAATGCAATCATCTGCAGACCATCATCTGGTCGCTTGCAGTAGCAGTACAGAGCAGTTGAATCGAGAGATAAACCTGAGGTAGAAGGAACTGAAGGTGAAGTACTTGCATTTGTTTAGGAGGTTGTGTATACCAATAACCTATTGGATTTCAGGCAGAATACAAATTGAAAGAATTCTGAAGCTTTTTTCTCACACTCCAACCTGAAATTATCATTTGGAAAACACACTCTACATGCATTGAAGGATCTTGCTGATCATCTGGAAAGGTGCAAACTACAAAATCACAGTCACATACAAATATCTGTGTCTGCACTTTGTAATAGTAAGAATGCTTGTTGTCCAGATGCAGGTCACCATTTGATTCTATTTTTAAGCAAGAGTTCTTCCAATTATCATTGTCTGCATTAATTTCCTCACTTCGATGACAGTATGGACATTTTATTTCAACGACACCTTTGCCACAGAATGAACAAGAGACGATACCATCAAGTGATGCACCAAAATGAGGCCATTTAGGATTTATTCTAAAACCAGCGTTAGTCACTAAAAAATTGTGGTGATTATGCATATTTTTTTCATAGAAATTTCATGCCCTCTTTTCATGCTTACATTCCCGTACAGTGTATTTTGAAGTAAACCTGAAGGCTTCTGGATAAACTAGCCCGTTAATTAAACTTTGTGAATGGTTGGCTGAATCTGTGCAACATACTGACTACATTTTGGATGCAGTGACACAACCTTCTCTATAAGTAAACCAGAACTCGGAGTTTGCTCATTCTCTGGTCTCCATCTCAACAAGATCAGCCATTGCAGGTGTCACTACAATTTCAATCCTTGTACAAACTTCAAGTAATTCTGTATACTTGTAAGATTGGTACTTCATATTAAATAACTGTTGTAAGGGCTTGGAAAATGATGATCTTTTTTGTTTTAGGAATATAGGCATCTGAATATTTCTCTATAACTGAAAGAATTCCTGGTTTAGTATCACTTTCTACTAATTCAGAAAAAAAATGTTCTAGCTTGGAGCGCTTGCCTGCAGCCAAACTATATGAACATGTTCCAGGCCAACTTGACGTAGGTATTGTTTCAAAATTTACAAATGACTGCTCACTACCTATACTGCAATTGAACTCTTCCCGCCTTCTTTTCGTACATTTAAAATCAGTATCTTTGACTGGTAGATAGGGTATTTCTTTCTGGTAGCTTGGTATAACCCAGGTACACTTCTGTTGTGTGCCAGTTGAGCCTTGATTTATCCTTGAAGAAGCTTCAAGATAAAATAGAATACTACCAACATGTGTGCAAGCTTCTCCGAGCCCAGCCATACAAGTGCAATGGGCACAGCACACCTTACCACTTTCCAACAGCTCAATGGTGTATCGCTACATCGCTGCAAATGACGAACCTATGCAAACAAAACAAACAAACAATAAAAAACAAAAACACTTTAAAAAACAGGGTTAACTACCTGAAAATGGAAGTCCCCACCCATATTTCATGTAGTACTAAATTACCTTTTTACTACAATAAGATGTATTCAAAGTAGCTAATCTGCAATCAATTATGTAATCTAATGTTGTATGATATAATATTATTTTCAGAAATATGAAAACCTTTGTTTTTTGTCATTATGCTTGGGTCCTGGATGCATCAGATTTAATGTTGATGCCAGAAATTACACAATTTTTTATGCTGTATTAAAATCAAATCAACACTATGGAATTTTAAATTTAACTTCAGAAGGAACTTTAATAACCACTGTTGGCCCTCTGAGTAAGTGACATTGATAATATTTTAGTGCAACCTCATTTATTTGAAACTTAGTTTCTGTTAACATACACATTGTGCCTTTCATATGAAGTTGGTAATCTGTACTTTTATGAAACATATATAAATTCACCATCATTCAATTTTGTGTGAAGAAATACATATTTGAAACTTATTTCAAATAGGCTCATTTTTGTTTATTTAATTTTTTATTGTTTTTTGTTTTGTTTAATTTTGCCCCTCTAAATGTATGAATGCCAAATTAGGCAATTAACTGAGTCCACAAATGCTTACTAACACTGCCATTCATTCTTACTTAATGTCCTAATTATTTTCAAATATTTTATTGAATTTTATAAGTTTTGACTTAATATATATATTTCACCCAAAATATCTTCACAATGATATTTTTTGGTATGGAAGTGAAATAACTCATGATATTTCACTCTTGTTATTTCAGGCTGTATTGGCAAGCTCAGTAGTTATAGCAACCTGTCCAGTTAAACACTGTTCCTGGTTTTTACAGCTACCTTCCTCTGGCTTAACCTACCCAACCTGGTTATAGCAGCTGCTAAAATAACAGCTGGGGGTTTGGGAAACCCCTACAGCCAACTTTACACTGAGTGGAGTTAAGGTCCTAGTACAAACTATGGTAGTGAAGATATCTAGGGTAGAATAAACCACTTATTACACTGGTCAGAGTTATATGGCAGGACATTTCACTCTCAGGTTTTATTTTCACTCACCTCAGGCTCTTGAAAATAAATTAGCCTGCTCATGAAATATTTCACCATATCACACTCTGACTCATGTAAAAAGTACTATATTATATCAAATCTCATTTGAGACTCTTTAGGTGAGGGTCTCTCACTCATCCAATTAGTCAACTGCTAATAAAGTTAATACAAGTAAACACAATTAAATAGTTAAAAATTTTAGCTAAGTAAACAGTTACATATGAGAGTGAGGTTGTGACATAAGTATGGCTAGAAATGTGGTCTGTTCTAGAATGGCTCCCCGCACCTTCAGCTGATGTTTTAGCTGCTCTTCCTTGGTTGGGTAAGCTTTACTAAAGGAAGGTAGCTGTTGAAATCAAGAAAACCAGTAAGCTAGGCCAGTTGCTATAACTACTACCATCATATCAATGGGATGAGCTTGCACAATACAGTATGACATAATACCCATTATAATGTAAAATATCTCACGGGTCACGTGCCTAAAAATCATTGTGAATTTGTACAAGTAAGTGTGCATGAGTGCAGCTCTAGCCTCGTACCACTCATGCTATTAATCATGAATATCATAGTTTTCAACACTATTATACCTGCATTTACCATATACTTATTGCATTAGTCAGAGTGTGATATAGCGAAATATTTTGTGAGCATAAATAATTATTTTTCACTAGCCAGAGGTGGGTAAGAATAAAGCCTGAGAGTGAAATATTGTGCCCTGTCACTCTGACTAGTGTTATAAGTGGTTCATTCTAAGCTAGATATCTTCAGCAGCTTATATGAGGGTAATGAGTTTGCCAGTCCAGCATGAGATAACACCATGTGATAACTTGAGGTAACTCACACAGGTCACATACCTAAAAATATCATTGTGAAGATATCTAGCATGGAAAAAATATATATAGCTACATATTATATTATATATATATATATATATATATTGCAGTAATAATAGAACAATCATCTTTGGATTTTGTATTATATGTATTATATATATAATACTTATTACATGAGTCAGAATGTGATATGGTGAGATATTTCACAACCAGGCTAACTTATTTTCACGAGCCAAAGGCGAGTGAAAATAAAGCCTGAGACTGAAATATCTCGCCATAACACTCTGACAAGTGTAATAAGTGGTTTATTCCACACTAGATGTCTTCACTACCAGTATGCTATAACTACAAGAGTAATGGGCTTGTGCATGAAATAACAGCGTGAAATATCGTGAGTTATTTCACGGGGGGGGGGGGGGGGGGTCAAGGGGTCATGTATCTTAAAAATACTAGTGGTGTGCTTGAGCACAAATGGCAGCGAGCCTTAAGCAACACTAACAATTGATTCTAACTACTAACACTCAAGCTACTAAAATAAAGTCAAGTTTTTTAATTACATGTATAGGGTAAAGGGGTTTCAATGTCATAGTAACCGCTCCCACAACTGTTTGAATTGAAAAATAAGCAACAAATTCAAGTCATGTTATTTAAACTTTTTCTTTATGTAGTAGTTGTAACGCACAATACTTTCACACAACTGAGCATACCTACGCAAGACTTACCTTCATGGTTAGTCTAGTGGACAATGCATTTTCAAGTAAATACTGTTCTATATGGCTTATAATTATGACAAATAGCGTATTAACTTACCACCGCCACTAACTCAAATAGAAATGGAGCTCCCATACGTTTTTGAGTTTTAACTGCACCCTCAAAAGAATTCAAAGTGGTAAACAATTCAATTTCTAGGGTGATAAGGGTAATGATCCCTAAACTTACCAGAGTAGTTATAGCAAACAGGCCTGGCTACAAGGTTCTGGGTTTTTACAGCTACCTTTACTCTAGTGGAGCCTACCCAGCCACAGGTTAGAGCAGCTGCTATATCAGCTGGGGTTGTGGGGAGTCCTTAGTGAGTTTTGCCAAACGTTACACCAAGAGTTACCAAAAAACTACTTCAGTGAAGATATCTCAAGTGGAATACACCACTTATTACACTCCTTCAGAGTGATATGGCTAGATATTTCACTCTCAGGCTTTATTTTCACTCGCCTTTGGCTCATGAAAATAAATTAGCATGCTCATGAAATATTTCACCATATCACACTGACTCATGTAATAAGTACTATATATAAAAATAACACAACGCTTCAAAATTAATGTTAAAAGTTTACGGTTGCTCTAAAGAGTATGAAAACAAGAAATTTTAAAGCCAATGTGTTAATTCAAAAGATGAGTCAACCCTAAATAGAGAGTGCTCTTGCACTCTGATTATATAAAATTATGTACTAACGAGTACCGGTGCCAGGCGTATTACCTTGTGCAAAATATGAGTGCTAGCACAAGCATCCATGGTTTCCCTCTCTTTTTTTTTTTCCTCAGCCATCCCGGCCCTGTTATTCTTATTCCTCGTTTCAATGCATGGATTTTCTTCTCCTCCTCTGTCTACCTCTCCTCTTTCTGTGTATTTTCTTTCACTTTTTCATTGAAGTAGTTACATCATTCAGCTTTTTCTTACCTGCTTCTATTTTTATTTACCCTTGCATATACTGCTTCTCTGCCTCTCTCATATACTTTATAGTTAGCTACTGTAGGTGTATACTCTTTCCCAACTCAGTTCAGCAACCCAGTGTTCAGTTTTCATAGGATACAATAGGTTAATAAGGCACTTCAAGCTAGACTGATCTTATATCCCAATGGATTAATGGTTAATGTGTGAACTCTGCAATGCAGGTTCAAATCTTGAAAATGCCTTTTTTTCTCATTTTTTTCACTTGTTAAATGCTTTACCGACACACATGCAGATTATTATATAGATGAATAGTACTCTATTTATATGTGGGCAGTGCCTTTTTTATCAAAAGTATATAACATTATTTAAGAAACAAATATGGGGGAAGAAAATGGATTTGACTATAATATCATGGGTATGAGCAGCATTCATGCCGTTACTCTTAAATATCAATATAATATATACCAACTTGTACTTACAGGTACCTACGATGTTGTTAATACCACATACTGTGAATCAGTTAATAACTCAATTTGTCTTATTACTACATTTCATGATCAATCCCAGGCACAAGGAGTTTTATATATTTTATTTATGGGAGTAGATGAAGGAATTAATTTTACTAAATCATACTATTATCCAATAGATAAAGAAAGTGCAGAAATTGGTACTAAATTTTACAATTTATCGACAGGATACTACACTATATTATCATATGATATAGAATATGATAATCAGATTCAAAGGAAAGGAAATTTTGCTGATATAACACATTACTACATACCTGGAGTTCACATTGGTTAGCAATTTGAATTAGTATGACACTGAAAGTTTTTGTTTCAAAAATAATCCAATTATGAGTACATAAATGTACTCATAATTAAATAGTGACCTTACATTGCACATATTAGCTGTAATACATTCCATGATAGATACTTCATAATGCTATTTTAAGTAGGTGACCCTACACTTAGATAACTCAGGTTATCACACATCTCACTCTACACTAGTAGGTATAGCAACTGGCCTAGCTTACCAGTTTGTTTTGTTTTGTTTTTTTGTTTTGTTTTTGTTAGATTTTTTGTTAGATTAGAGCTACTTATTTTTGTAGTTTTGTTCTTTTTACAGCTACCTCCCTCTATTGAAGCCTATTCAATCAGGTTAGAGCAGCTGCTAAAATATTACCTGGGGGTGTGGGGAGCCCCCTAGAGAGTTTAGCCAACTTTACACTCAGAGTTAACAACCCTAGGCAATTGTCCTGATTTGAGTGATAGTAGTCTTAAGAAGTAAGATGAGTCAGAGTGTGTTATGGTGAAATATTTCACTAGTAAGGCTAATTTACTTTCAAGAGCAAGAGTAAAGTGAAAATACAGGCTGAGAGTGAAACATCTTGCTATCTGAAGAGTGTAATAAGTAGTATATTCTATGCTAGATATCTTCACTGCAGTAATTTATACTAGACACCAGCTAAGTATCAATTATATTTATATGTTTACTAATATATGTTAAGTTAGTGAACTATATGGGACTCATTCGGATTTTAAGCTATGTGTAATTAATTTGATGAGTGAGCCATTAGTGATGTATCTTTACCCATACCGTATTATTCAGATCCATTCAAAACATATGAAGGAGATTGTACATTTGAAACTTTTAACCTAACTGTACGGATTATCTGCTACTGCACGGTAGATAGTTATTACCAAATCGTTTTGCAAAAACATTTTAAAACTATTGATAGTCGACGAAGTATTTGTGAAGAACCTGTATTCTTTATGGTCGATAGTGATGTTACTTACAATGCAGTGATATTTTTGGAAAAAAATACTACAGCAATACTTAATGAAGAAGTATATTTACAGTTTCAATTTCACACAAACGTGACTAATTGTTCCAATGCAACATCAATAGTACCAAGTCCAGATGATTATTCTTTTAAAGCAGGTACAGCTATTAATGTTTAATTTTTCAATAGTCAACAAGTTACTAAAAGATTTCTTAAATTCACAGTCATATTCATTATTAAGTTTAGTAAGCAAGAAAACATAAAAGAGCTTGTGATGTTATGAATGTTACTATATGTATGTTCTGACACCATTTGGACTACTGTTTCCAATATGTTGTAGAGATTTATTATGAATGCTATGATGCATATTGTGAACTAAAGCATGTCAAAGAGTGTTAACTCTTTTAAAAAGGTATGCGAAAATTTAATAATTGAAGAAATTAAATCCATGGATTTGTTTTCTGATAAAGTTTAAAAAACAAATTATAGTTATCAACACTCAAATGAACTGATGTTATGGAACTCTGAGCTCAAGCGTAGCTGGCCTATGTTTATCCTTCTTCAGTCTCAAAGATTTTGATTGGCAAGCAATAATTGTCATAAATAGACGTGCCTCATCAATAGTGTAGTCCACATTATGCACATAATTCTACAAATAATTACGCATACACACATGAACACACTGCTTGAAATGATAATGGTCTCCAATAAGTTCTGAAGGCTCTATTATTCTATAGTCTCCAGGATTAGTGGGTTTTCCTAAGGGTATAATAACAGCAATATTTATGACTGCTAGAAAAAAATTTGTGATCGGTATGAATATGTTTCTATTGTTCATACAGATATTGTAACATACTGAAACCTAATAATATATTTTCCTTTTTGGTTTGTTTTGTAGATATATTAATCCAGCTTATTTCAGTGGCTATCATTATAATCACAGATATCATAGTAATGATGTCATTGGTTACAGTTTATCAACAATACAAAATGTAAGTACAACTTAAACAAAATATAATATGAGTATAATTTTTTTACAACTTATTCTGGGCTATTTCCTCCAAAAGACTTAATCAGTGGCTTTTTTTAAATGATGCATAATAAAAAAATTCTTATATACCTAGACATTGTGCAACTTTATTAATGGAATAGAATGAATAGAACAGCTGTTATCTTGGATGGCTTACTTAACTCATTTACATTCTGTGTACCAGGCAAGAAATGGGCACCTACCATATATTTATTCCGTTAATGCTAGCTTCTATCTGTAGGATTTGTACAAGTCAATTTTACATCAACATTCCTCAATCAGAAGAGAACACCATGTAATTATATGGGATAATATGACATTTAACAGTGAGAATTGTAAATTTGTAAACTTTGTAGTATGATGACACTATATCTCCCTTCTTGGGTTAGTAGTCAATATAATCCAGTGGGCCTGTAGCTGTGCTATCCTGGTTATGTGTCATTCTCAAACTTCCTTGATTAGTAACAACTTGCAAGATTGTTGTGAATTTCTGTCACTTCGTGTTGAGCTACTAACTGAAACATGTAACTGGTTTCTTCTCATCGTTCCTGTTGGTATTTCGATCATGGGGTTCCTATGGGCTGACCTTCCAGTCATCCTCTGGATGTGCCTACCAACACTGGTATTTTCCCCTGCAACTCTGGGAGTGTATGGACCCAATGACTTTTTTTTAAAGTTTTTTTCTTCTGCTTATCTTTGTATCGTTTGTCTCCCTCCCTAAACTTCTGGGGTTAATTGAAACTATATAAACTAGCCTAAGGTAACTATAACAAAAATGGGTAACTACTATAACGCACGTGCATAACAAACTGTTGAAATAATTGACATGCATTAAGTTTTCGATAAATAATGTTAGGAGAATAAAGTAAGCATCTTCTTTAATACTGCAATGGCATTACCAGCTGTTGTTGCACTCAATTTTTTTGCTTCAATAAACTAAAGCAAATAGTCAATGACTAATAGACTAGTAGATAAGTGTTCTGTTTGAATTCAAACAAGTCTGATGCTACATGTCTCTGCGGATGCTTGGGAAGTTCTATTGGGAAGAGTGGTTCTTTGTTTGGAGGAGTCGACTTTTGGGCACTCTGGGGAAGATTGTATATATACCATACATATCTCTTGAAACTCCGAACAATAAAACAGAGTTTGCAAGTCATAGAGATGACATTGGACAATACCTTAATGACTATAATGTAGCTTCTCCAGGATTGGTTGTCTGAGAATCCTTCAAACTAACCCCTAAGTGACTGTGATATCCCCTTGGAATTTTCAGAGTTTCTTAGCCGTGCTTGAAGTCTATGGTTCCAGTTTGGCAGCACTCTATATGCTTAGCACACCCCAAATCTTCTTATTGAGCTTAATGGTCATGATTTTTGCCCAGCAGGAAGTGCTGCCGCCATAACAGAGTCTACAAAATTATTCCAACTCGTTCTCAGCCTGCAGTGGTGCTCTTCAGTGGGTATCTGCTAAGTATAAAGATTTTCCAGGTGATTGGTGAATCCTATATTGGAATGTTGACGAAATTAAAGTACTCTAGTTTGTAAACTGTCAAACCTTTTACCTCAAAATTGTAACCAACAGCTTGTGGTCTATCTCCAGCTAAATCACCTTTCCCAGCACAAATTCTGAAAATTGATCACGAGACCATGTGAAAGCCAGTGCCTCCTTTTCTATCTGGGCATATCGTGACTCTGCCTTTGAGAGTGTATGCAATGCATAAACTATTGGACGACGAATGTCATCATGAAGCTGAGGTAGAACTGCGCCATGGTCATATACCACTCTATGAAGCATCGACTTGTTTGTTGACTGCATCACTGCTGTCTTATTAATTTTAAGTGTTAGTTCTTAGTTCCAACTCTTTTCTAAGCATTTCGACAATATCTAGTCCCTAATGCCGAATATTAGGTTTTCCTAATATAACCGTGGTCACCGAAATTCCCTATGACAAGGTCAAAATTTCCTCCACGCTTATGCCCATGGCATCCAGCACGTCTTCAGCCTGCTTGCCTATGTAAAGTAGAATGCTGACTTGATGGTCCACCAACTTCATGTCCAGGTGACAGGGACCGCCCCCCCCCCCCCCCCAGGTGAGCTGGCGATGGCAATCCTGACAGGAAATCCTCAAATTCAGGACATGGATGAGGATAGCCAACAGCAACCATTCATGTTTAATGAACCTTTGAATAGTTTATTTACACGTTTGGTGTTCATTGGTTGTTTGCTGCAATTTTGACTATAACTTACAGTGATTTTTTGTCAATAGCTCAGTCTAGCAGAGGTTAGAATAGCTTTACTTTGATTGTTCAATCGCTTATCTTCAATTAAAATTTAACTCTACACTTGCTGAGCAGGGCTAGCTAGGCTCGGGCAAGTGTGATGGTGGCTCTAGTAACTAAGGTTGGGGCAGAAACCGTCACACCAGGCCAGAAGCAAAACTATATTGATAGAATCTCGACTTCCGTTATTTGATTCACTCTTCAGGTTTGTCAAAAGAAAACTCTTTAGTTGTATTTAGCAATGGAGTTCGCCATACCAATTCTGAAACCATGTAAGATTAGTACAGATCAATTATACATCAGCAACCTTCTATCACAAGACAATACCATAATTGGTAAGGGATGGCATGACAATAATAGAATGTGAATGCGTGAGGCGGTAGGAGTTGTCAACTTGTGAACCTCTTATTATGCACTATCCCTCACTCTCAATAAATAGCGACTAGTGTTGTGGTTGTGCACAAATATCAAAGAGCCAGCCTAGTTTGGTTACATAAAACTACTGTATTGTTATATTTTTTAAAAGCTTAGGTCATGCAAAACAGAATAATAGCAGTTCACCATGAAAATGTTTAGCCCAAATAAAGAATTGCTTTCTTACCTCAAATTCCCAAATCCTGAATTTACTGCTAGTAAAAAATAAATAAGATTTAGAGACATCAATAGATACATTGTGTATTAAAACTAATGAGAGTGAGAAGTCCACAAATTTAATACCTAATATTAGTTGTACCACGTCAAGAATGACTCTTAAAAAATAATAAGTTAAAGCAGTAGCTATTTTTATATCTTCAGGTGGAATTGCAACTAGTCTGATGACTGATATTTATATATATATAATACTTATAGCACGAGTCAGAGTACAATATGGGAAAATATTTTACGAGCACGCAAAATATTTTCACGAGCCATAGGCGAGTGAAAATGTGGCGTGAGAGTAAAATATCATTCCCATATTGTACGACGAGTGTGATAAGTGATTTATTGCTTCTTTGAAATTTTTCTCAACCGGTTACAATACAATTTTCATTGATTTTACTTGCTACGCGCGCTACATATTGCAGCTTTGATATTTTTACTTGAATATTTCCGCATCACGCGAGCGTTCTGTATTCTCCCATATTGTACGGTTTATATTGTACGCTCCTTGTAGCGCGCGCGTAGCGAGTAAAATCAATGAAAATTGTATTGTAACAGGTTGAGAAAAATTTCAAAGAAGCAATAAATCACTTATCACACTCGTCGTACAATATGGGAATGATATTTTACTCTAACGCCACATTTTCACTCGCCTTTGGCTCGTGAAAATATTTTGCGTGCTCGTAAAATATTTTCCCATATTGTACTCTGACTCGTGCTATAAGTATTATATATTATATATATATATATATATACATTCCACCCTAAATATCTTCACAGTGATATTTTTAGGTACTTGACCCTGAAATAACTCAAGATATTTCAAGCTTGTTATTTCACTCCATATTGCACAAGCTCATTACCCTTGTAGTTATAGCAACTGGCCAAGTTTAACACTTTTCCTAGTTTTTACAGCTACCTTCCTGTAGTGTATCCTACCACCCCCCCCCTCCCCCTCCCAAACCTGGTTAGCTCAGCTGCTAAAATAACAGCTGGGGGTTTGTTGGGCAACCCCTACAGCTAACTTTACACTGTGAGTTAAGGTTAGTACAACTACTGTAGTAAAGATATCTAGGGTAGAATAAATCACTTATTACACTTGTCAGAGTGTGATACAGCAGGATATTTCATTCTCAGGCTTTATTTTAACTTGCCTCTGGCTCTTGAAAATAAGTTAGCCTGCTTGAAATATTTCACCTTATCACACTCTGACTCCTTGTAAGAAGTACTATATATGATGCTTGCAGAGAGATGAATGGAGCTGCAGCAGTAGACTGAATAGAGGTGTTGATGGCAGTTCCATTGATGTGTTAATTGATAGATTATTGAAAGTACAGGATTGATTCCCTGAATAAGTGATAAAGAATGAAGATATCTTGCTATAAATTAAAATAACTAAATAGAATAAACTAAAATTTGTAAAAAAAAATGGTCTGGCTACGCGAATCTAGTACTAGTATAAGTTACACCTATAGCAGAGCAATAAGTGCAATGCTTCGAATTCGAGTTTTGTGGTAATTTAGCACCGCATTTTCCCCAGGAATTCGTGTGTCCGGTACAGCGCACCCCCCCTCCCCCTCACTTGATCAGACCCTTTTCTCGCTTTGCATTTGGTAAAGGGTCTGGCTCCACGAGACTAGCTCTGGGCTATACGAAGCATACAAAAGCTCAATTTGATTGGACATTATACTTATTAGCCTCCTATGAGGTGGGAATGAAATATATTCACCGTGAAGTGAGCTATCCAATTGGACAGTTTGAACATACCATGGTATGAGTAAGTAACTGAAGTGTGTTTTGTCAGGAATACAGGTCACTATAGATGAAGCTATCAGTCTATTATTGTCATAGGCTACATGGTTACTTGTAGCTACTTTGACTGAATGATGCCTTCTAAAACTAGGTGAACAGGATCTAAGACTTAACTTCAGGCAATCAAAATGAATGTAGCCTTATTGTTACTTTATAGTATGCAGATTATGTAATCAACTTTTATATTCTTCCTTGTATGGATTACTCTAGCTAGATTGCCATTTGTGTTGAAGTGTATCAATAGTAATAATATCTGACAAATATCCGATTATCAATTGTCCACCCCTATAGTATCTGGCTCGCTTCACTCACTGAATAATGAAGTCTTTTTAAAAGCTATAACATGAAATATGTATTTTCCATTCGTTGCTATTAGATTAAACCTTGTGTTTTGCTAGATCTACCAGTTTGATCCTAACAGCATACCTTCTTTTTTTTTTCTTAAGCCCAGTAAAAAAAGGGGGAATACATTCAATTAAACCAGAACAGTCAATTATCAAAACCATTTTCAGTTTATAAAACAAGAACAGTGGCAATTGATTACAAATAATGAAGTTGACAGTACCATCATCTCAGCAGGGATTTGAATGACTGTTTTTATAATTTCACTTCCTTGAGTTTTTCTAATTCCTGTCTAGGTAACATAGACAGGATTATGTGATAGCAACTAAATTAATTAGTCTTGTCTTCAAGTGGTCATTTAATGCCTAGAAAATGTTAAAGAAAGAAGGAAATTTTTTTTGAAGACTTACTTCTGGAGCCCATCCCTCAATCTAAATTTTTGCACCATACAGTAACTTTTCCTAAACCTGCTCACATAATTATCTAATTATACTCTTTGTATGTATATTAGCTAGTTCCGAATTCATATACTCAATTATGCTACTATATCTGTTTGTTTTTTTTCTCTACAGACTTGCTGCATAATGTAGATCAGTGGCTGAACTTATTTCCAGGATTCCGGAACCATATATTTTTTTATTCACACATACCTTTTGTAATACTGAAATAATACACCAAAATTAATTTTTATAGTCATATTTTATATAATTGATTGCCATTGTGTCATTATTTATATCTTAATTAGACTCCATATCAGTGAATGGCTTGCTCGCCATTTGTGCTGAAGCACATCACTAGTATGTTACGTTTTTTAGCTATATTAAAAGTAAATTACCTTTAATGAAAGCTGAGTAAGGTGGGTCGCAGTCATCTAGGGTGAAAACCTATAAGATAAGCAATGTCATTCAGTAGACATGGCTATGTTCTCATGGTCAGACAAAAAAAGGAAAATAAGACACGTGAGTGCACAAATTACAATTTAAGAAATGCATAAATATGTAATGAGTTTTTTCAACCAAACATTTCACAATTTTGAACACCCTCTTGGTACAGACACAAAGATCAACAAACAACAAGTTGATGTTAATGAATTATGTTGCTCAGAGTAATCTCTTTTTCCAGCTAGCTCTGTGCACAACAGATTCATTACACAAAGGTGACTAAAAATAAGGGGAAATTACGTCTATGGAATTTTGAATGGAGGGTGTATTTCTCTTTACCAACAATGGAGTAATAATCTAAATCAGGCTTATTATATGCCCATAACCACATTCTTTTATTAACAAATTCAAACTATATTATAAGTTACACAGGACACATCAAATTAAAGAAAAAATACACATTTTCTCTTTTTACTCTATGTGTCATATTAGTATAATCATTTGAAGTCCTGGTTTTCCAGCTCACTTCCATCAGAAAAAAATTCACATACAAATTCACATACAAATTCAATATTGGTTATAATTATTACATATAGTACATGTAGCAGAGCAAGGTATTCAATAAATTTAGATCGCGTTGAACCACTGTATCTGCTAAGACATGAGTCAGTTAAAACAGTATGAGTGTGTATTTTTTTGACAGTCATTTAAAAGCTTCACAAAAAATTTAGAAACTGCAATGTATTTTCTGTAATGTTTTTAATGTAACGTGCTTTACAGAAACAAAAAAAATGTGTTTGTGTTGTGCAGCTTGGTAAGGATTGTACAATAAACTTGACCATAAATTAGTCATAGTGTTCGCTGTTAGCTTTTGCAACATTTCATAGTTCTTTACAAATCTCAGCAGTCACTAGTAATTAATGAAACACTGCTATACGATGCAGCAAGATGTAAGGACACAAATGCATGTAAATTAAAGCTCCATGTACTTGCATTGTGAACTTATTTCAGTTCAAATCCTAGGAACAGTGACATTATTTCTCAAAGGTGACAAGGCAACACATTTGTCAGAGTGATTTAACGTCTGATTAGCACCCAGGGGTTTCTAATTCACACCTACAACTTGTCCCTGCTCTCTTCACACTGGGATGTGTGCTATCACCTCAGTGGAGAGTTGGATTCTTCCAGTTTCAGTTGCTGCTATGTGAGGGACTAGGGTGGGAGGGAAGTTTAGCTTCAGACTTTCACTGTGTAGCTCACGCGTATTGCTATCATTGTGCTGTACTGCTCATGCGCTTCCCCTGTAGGGGGCTGCCTCTTCCGCTACACTGACCCCTATCTCCGCCCCTTTTGCTTATACTCTTGGCTCTTCTTTAATGTACCATTAAAGTTAGATTAACGTCTGATCGCCAGGGGTAAGCAGTCGTCCCACGACATGCGCCTGAGTGCTAATTGGTGGGAACATTCACAACAATTAACCCTAATTAGCAACCAGGATTTGTTAATTCACACCTCCAAACTGCCTAAACACTTCCCTTGCTTCCCCTAGAGAATTCTTCTCCCTTTCCAGTTTCTTTCTATCATTTCAAACATGCATGTATTACATCTAGTCTCTTTTCCTTTAGAGGCTCTCCTCCTGCAGGATGTGCCTGGTTACTGTGGCCAGCTGGTCTCTTGGAGTCTTAATGTATAGCTGGTATGCCTCACTCTTCCACCTACCCAGCATCTTGACTGTGGCATCCCCGATTCCCCTGCTTGCTGCAGTTGTAGCTGCGTCGCTATGGAAGCTGTGACCAGAGTATGGTATGCTGTCCACCCCTGCTGATGTCAGTGCTGCTCTGACGTTCTCCACAAACCTTGTCCTTGTGAGTGGTCTTTCATCTTGAAAGACGAATAGGGGGCCTGGTCCAGCTCTTCTCGTGACCAGGTAGTCCACCAAGGCAGTCACTGGACACAACTGTCCCCCTGTCTTGCCTACAAACACATCGACGCCCACTCGGAAGGGGTCCATCTTTGATGCCTTTAGTTTCACCCTTACCAACTGTTGGGTGATTCATTGATCCAGAGCTATTATATCCTTGAAGGCCAAATGCCAGGTTTCGTCTAAGGCCCTATCGGATGGAATGGTTATTTCTCCCAATCGTAGGAATCCACAGAAGAAGAGTGATGCCGCTGCCCATAGCATTTTTTGGTCCCAGCCCCTTGTACAGACAACACTTCTTTCATGATGCGTAGCAGTTCAAAGGTAATCAGCTGTCTTGGAGCCACTTATTTTTGTGGCTGCTTGTGTCATTTTCACTCCTCTTAGTACCAGCGCCAGCTTTGCCCTGTCACAAATCCCTGGATCCTCCCTGCCATTCTCAATGTGCATGAGCCTAACTGCAGCTAGGTACGATTATATTGTGGAGTGTGCAATGCTGGCATTGGCCAGGTATGCTACATAGCTTGTGTTCCAGTTCACCAAGGATGATTTGTTCAAGAAATGCCCCCCCTCCAATGATAGCAATAGTTATAGTCTTAGCTGTTGTTGTTAGCTCTAGCAACATATAGTTCTAATAATAGCAAAACATTTCGTTTTTACAGCCAATAATATTGTTAATTTAACCCGACGTTTCAAATTCTAGCCGAAGTCCTCTTCAGGGGTCAACTGTGGTCGAACTCTCTGTGGTGATATACTGACACAATGTAAACAGCAAGATTTCTGGAGGTGTACGCTTACTGTCTACTATATCCTACTATATTCAGCAGGAAGTCGAAACATCAGGTTAAGTTTTAATTAACAATATTATTGGCTGTAAGAACGAGAACATTTGCTATTATTATAATTATTTCAGCCGAGAATGACTGAATCATTCATAGTTCTTTACAAATCTCCGTCACTAGTAATTAATGAAACACTGCTATATGATGCAGCAAGACGTAAAGGATGCAAATGCATGTAAGATGTGGTTAATTAGGCAGCATTTAGGCTTGACATGAATGTGTTTCCACACACGAATTTGACATTAGCTAGGCTTGCATCTAAAACTCTGGAACCACTAAAACATCATATCTTTGATATTTTTATTTACAGTTTTTTAAGGTTGTTTCTACTTCTCTATGATGTTTTCTCCCAGAGATTTCCTAATCACCCCATATGTTCCCCTCTTACAATTTGTGCGAACTGAATTCAACAAACAATTTGTGCTCTTTAATACCAGAACAGACTTTGTATCTGGTTGCTAGTTAGGAGCCTACCTGACTGTCAGGTGAGACTGCTCTTGGTTTTAATTGTACATCACCACTGTAAGCCAGCCAGCAACATTTGTGGCTAGTTTGGAGCCAGACTGTTTTAAATTGAGCTGGCCTGTTTTAAAATGGTCCAGACCATTTTTAATGGGCTTGTAGTTTGAAAATGGTCTGTAACATATCTATGAAAATTAATAAAGATTGTTTGAAATTCTAGATGTCTAACTTTCACACAACTGTGCCTAGTAAAGAAAAATTACAATAAACAAAGTTGCTACTCTTCAAATAATACAGAAATGCTTCCCTAACATTTTCCAGCACATTCACAATAATACCTGACTCCCATTGCTTGAAATATTGCTATGCAATCTTCCACACAAGTAAAATAATGTTAGTTGATGTCTTACTACCTAAAGCAACCTGAGCTTAAATCTTATGAACTTAAGAAGACATCATTGCTATACAATAAGATTTCAAGTGTTTCCGACATAAAATAAAATACTTGAACCATGTAGTATGCCTTCACTCTACTATCATTACTTCCTTCATAATTTTTGGAGCATATACAGTTTTTGATAGCAGTGTCTTCATTCCAACGAGGGTGCAGAGTATTCAGAATGTAATTCAGGGCAATATAAACATGACAAATGATACTACTTTCTAATGCAAACAAGCAGAGTAATAAACAACTTATATAACACTTCACTAGGATATTAAATCAATAAACTCTTCATTTACCCCCACATTATTCACACTCAGCTCCCAGACTCTAAAACTAACTCACATTTATTCACATTCTCTATCATTACTCCTACTGAGTAATACAAACTCCCTCCTCCCACCCACCCCCCTCCCATCTTGATGTCTTGATCTGCCGATATAAATATAAAGATATCTGTCAAGTTACTGTTAACTCAAGTCAGTGTCATCACTGTTTCTACTGTAAACAACTGTTATACACTTGGAACTTGTAATTCATTACTCACTATTTTTGACCTAATATTAAAACTAAATTCATAATATATCTTCAAGATTGTCAGGTGAGCATGACTTTACTCTATTCTGAGTGTCAATAATGGAACACTTAGCAGTAGGAGATATTCCAAGTGAGGTGATCTGCTTTTCAAATTATTTTTTAAATGATATAAATAATATTTATTTGAATTCTATAGAGGAAGAACCACCACTATGCTCTTACCTGCAGTGTTTTTTCAGGGTGTTTTGGGAGGCATTTCACTCCCCCCCCCCTCAAAACTATTTTGCCCCCCCCCTCAAAAAGTTTTGTTCTTATCTTCATCAAAGTTTTGTGCCACTTTAAGATTATACCACCTAACAACAAATGTGGATGTATAAATGAGATTCAGATAAGAGAGGGTCTAGCTATAATTGTTTAGATATTTAATTAGCTTACACCAGTACTCCTCTATTCCTCAAAATGTCGATTTGCCCCCCCCCCCTGAAATCATGTTCTACAAAAACACCCTGTCTCACCACTTTTATTTTGTTAATCTTTATTGTAGTCACAAATGTTTCTAACAAAAATCTTTCTATAGTGTTGTGAGGTTTGGTGAACTCTATATGAGCACATAATTTTAACACTCCAAGCAACTCCATTCTGGAATTTTTGGGGGCTAAGCTTAGTAGCATGGTGCAGTAAAAATGCTTGCAATACACTATTACCAGCCTGGTAGCCTAATAATCAGCAGCTTACTGAGCCATGTCATCACTAGCAGCTGTCTTCTGTTGTTGTTTTTTGCTGCAGTTGATGTTTTTTGTTGTTTTTCTTTGTTCTTTTCGTTTTGTTTTGTGTTTTTTTGCTTTTTTGTTTTTAGTTTTTGTTGTTTTTAGTTTTTGTTGTTTTTTGTTCAGTTTCTTGTTTTTTGGTAGCTCTCAGGCTCTCTTTTTGCTATCAACTAGATTTTTCTATAGGCCCAGGCCCTATGCATTGCTATAACTTCCACCCTTGAAGTATTAATTGAAAAATGTTGTTTACTCAATTAAAGTACTAGTAATGTTTAAATTTAGTCTGTTCCATAAAATTGAATTGATCATTTTTGTTGAGTCCTACAATTTGCTTAGCTAGAGTCAATTTTTATATTTTGGGTGAGAATGAAGTGTGTTTGAAAGAATTTTTAAATTAACACTTGTTATTACTAGTCATTTTAGCTTCGATAGCAGTAACTTAAAAAGTGTTCATTGTGTCAGAGTAGTTGAAATACAAAGACAAAATGTAATATCAGGAAAAATGATGTTCTCCGGTATTATCAATTATTAGCTCTATTCTCTCTTTCATTGGCTTTTTTAAACAATACAGAATTGAAAATATTTGATCACCACTGGGTATCGAGCCCATGATCGTTTGCTAAGCAAGCGGTCCTGGGTTTGATTGCAAGTCGACCAAACATTTGTTTAATTCTGTATTGTTTAAAAAGAATCCTGCGAAAGGGAGAGAAGAAATCTAATGAGTAAAAGAAGGCTGAGAATGAAATTCTGAAAATTCTGGTACAAATGAACTTAGGCACACAAAGAGTCAGGAGAATATGAGTAAGTTCCTTGGCAAGTTTATGAAAACCACTTAAAAGGTCCAGCATATGTACAAATTATACATAGAGCATGATATTTCATGAAGATTATGTTTGCCACACATGAGTCTGGACCTTTGCCACTCTTTAAAATGCTGATTGTTTTTGTTTTGTTTTGTTTTTTGTTGTTGTTTTTTGTCTCAGATTCCTTGGCATACTCACTAATTGCTGAACAGACCCGCCTTCATTTTAGTGGATTTGCTAGAACACTTTTTTTATTGTACATCACAAAATATGAATTATGCCTTTGAGTACCAATCAAAACATCTCTACACATTAACCAATAGTTGGCAACCACTTTTGATATGTTAAAAAATCTAAAAAAATATTTAGCAATAATACAGACCTTGCATATTTAATGCAATACAGTCAATACAATAACTCAAAAGAATAACAAGAAAATTCTAATGTTTTACAATAAACAAAGCTAAATATAGTTTCAAAGTTAAACTGATTTACTAAATACAAATAATTAACTACAAACAATTCATAAATTCTTTTCTGTAATTAAATGTTCCTTGGTTTTTCACACAGTTTATTATGCACAAATGTGCATGAAGCAGGATTAACTATTAAGTACTGTTTGATGTTATAATTTGAACATTGCTCAGTTAGCATCCATCTAGATGTCTTTATTATAGCGACTTTCCATTTCTCCTTATTGTGAGTACTAAAAATTATACAATATATACTATTTTAAAAAATACAGAACACAATGGTATTTTAATGTAGCTGAAATTAATATTAATGTAAATATACATGCATAATCACATACTATTGACATCTAACTACAAATTAAACATTGTAGCTAAATAGCCATCAGTAAATATCATTTTCTTTCAATACAGTGAATCATCACAAGCCTTATCTGCTAGCATATACATGCATTTTCAAACAATATATAACATAGGCTTAAATAAAGATGTAGTTTTCTACTATGACTTGTTGTTTTGTTGTTGTTTTTGTTTTTGTTAGCTACTAGACAAGGCCAATAAGCATGCAATTATAGTAACAGGCACTGTAAAATAGTTGTAATCAGATGACATAGCATAATTAATTCATGATCCTAATTTTATGATGTGAATTGAATATAAACTAACTGTAATAACAATACAAATTAAAAGAAAAATGTCAGCTAGAAAAGTTGGTTGTTCATTGATTATCATAGCTCAATTGTTAGAGCACTCAGTGGACTTGGGTTATCCACGATAAATTCCATTCATTAAAAAAAGATCGAGAATGCATCCAATTATTGATCATAAATAAATTGTGTGGATACTGGTGAACGTAGTAAACCAATTGACATGATAATACATTAAATAGACTCCTCAGTGTTATTGCTAATAGCAAATTATAGCTCCACTCAATAATAATTTAAGAACCTTGATGTGAGCCTTAGTGCTGCTTTGCACTAGCTACCTATCTCTGGCATGCCCAATCAGATGCATAATAATGGGGGGAAAAGGTTAAGTAAGTGCTTTCTCCTTAGCTCAGTGATTACAAAACTTTTTATTCAGTGCAAAGTTTTACTTTCAGTACTCCTTAACATTTAATGCAAAATAATAGCCTATGAAAACCACAGCAGGTGACAAGAAAGATCTTTTGTTAGAATACTAAGTCAAAAAAATTGCAACACATTAATAGAACTTAAATTACACTTTAATGCTGCTTGGCAAACCACCTTCATAAATCTTCTGTTTAATGATGTACCTATGGAATGACAGACAGTCAAATGACAAACACACAAAATAACAGACAGACAAAATACAGACAGAATGACAAACAGATAGACTCAATGGCAGACAAACAAATTTACTGCAATGACAGACAGAATGCTGTAAAACAGAATAATAGACAGATAAAATGACAGACATATGGAACGAAGGACAGACGGGATGGATGAACAAACTCTGAAAGACTGAAAATGCTTTAACATCTAGCACAAATATACTAAGAGTTAGCATAATTATGTAGAGAAAATGTAATTGAATAGTTAATACAAATTACATTGGTATGTTAATTGACACTAATACCACAACACCACTTACCGTGCTGGTTCAAATTGATAGCAATAAATTTTCATAATTACAATCTCCTCAGATTTTATATGTTTGATGATAAAGAAATAACACAATAACCAAATAGCAGCTTCAAACAATCCATTAGAATGCAAAGTTATTTGTATATAGAATATTATTTCTTCATTGATGAAAAACAATACTGTATTTAATGCGTAGTAAATAAGAATTACTAGCGTACAGTATATTTTAGCCATATCAATATTGATGAAGCACAGTGCTATAGTATATATATAAATATGTCCCATACACAATGCAATAAGCATCGAGAAGAGTTTAATTTGAAAAAATACAACTTCATAATAAGCATTTATTGAAATTATGCTTTCTTCTTCATCAAAAACTGCTACAACCATAAAAACTTCTACTGCCATAAAAACTATTGCAGCTATTTTTACTACAGGAATCGAACTTATTAACATCATCACTGCAATGTGTAATCTTATCATACATATAATTTCATCTTCCAAATTGCAGTTGGGATCTATGTGATGCATAAAATATATAACTTAATAATGCACATTAAATTGTGTCTTCACAATATTAGATATCAAATTTTAATTTGCACTCTCAAAAGATATTTACAGTCAATATGTTACCACACAGCAGATATGACAATTGACTGATATGGTATAGAGTATGAAAGTGCTTGATTAATGGAAAATAAGAAAGCTAAAGCTATGAGAGAAGATAAAAAAATTAGAGACATAATAATAGCTAACTAGTTAACATAAAGGAGCAGGCACAAATAGAACTCTTTAATCCATTAATGTACTTCAGCTTAAATGTGATGCTATTAATAGAAATTTATTGGGGTGTTTGGGGTTTTATAATATGCCACCACCTATCAGTTTGCTGAGACCAAGGTTTCACGCTGGCACCTTCTTCACAGGATTTAACTCCTTTTCAAAATTGGGATATTCAGATAATTCGCCATGCACATGCTCCTGGCCAAATGAATACAAAACCAAGTACGCACAACGAAAAATGATACAAACACAATATGTAAGGTATGGCTTGCGTGGCTGAATTTTCCACAGGGGTTTGTAACTTACAATTCATATAATACCACAACTTGATATTAGTAATAGACTTAAGATTTGTCAGTATTTTCATTAAGCAAGTATGAAATAATACTTTACATTCCAATTCTAATGAAATGTACTACTTGAATATTACAATTATCAAGTTCTGGCCCTTCATAAAAACTAGATTTACCCTTTCTCACCTAAAAGGGTCTGGAAAAAAAAGCAAAAAAAAATGTGAATTTTTTTTAGATAAACTAAGATTTTTTCACATTTTTCCTTTGCTTTTTTCCAGACCCCTTTAGGTGAGAAAGTGTCAATCGACTTGAATATTATATACATACATGTATCATTATTTCCACTTGCTCACCATCATTTTCCATGACAATAATAGGTTCGACTTGTTTATTCCGAGTAATATCAAATCTGCCGTTACTTTTTACACTTAAATCTAAAAAAAATACTATAGATTTTAAACCTTAAATATATGTTTATTTTATACTAACCTGATTTATTGCTACTTATAATATCAGGATCACAAAAATATAAACTTTCTTCTGAAAAAAACATAATAAAACTAATACTATTAAAATAAACGAAATTATAATAATGCTTACCATCTTCATAACTTCCGTAACTTTCAAAAAATGGTATAGTTGCACTTTCATGAGTGAACTCAATATTGTTCCATTCAAGATGCTGACGGAAGTCAGCAACTATATACAGTGAAAAATTAACAGTAGTACATATTTACAGTTAGGTTGCACTTTATTACAATTGTTGTTAGGATAACTAAATAAATTGCTAAATGTATGAAATTATATAACTTGACGCTATAACTTTAGAGTAAGCAACTTATGCTAAATATAGTACATGCTCTTTGTAAGTATGCATGTATATTAATATCAGTTTAAAGTTAATTCTAAGAGGTGTGCATCTGTTTGTATACAACAATAGTGCTAGGCAACAAACAACATGTCTATGAGTATTCTGAAAGTATTAAATTACATTATAAATAGTACCTGTATCATGCTCACAAAAAGAACCAGTTTCTTGACTTGGAATTTGTTTCGTGCTGAAACTACTTTCTGAGTATCTTTCCTGTCTTGAAACATGCTTAATAGTGGAGGCCATTTCTACATCTAAACAATCATTACTTGAACTAATGTTTTGTCTTGGATTATTAAGAATTGCACTACTATGAAATCTCAATATCTTGTATTTATTGTATTTATAATATTTAATACAATATACAGTACACTAAATGATGGTAGCATTCACCTATAGGAGATATCAAATTAATAACTTTATAACTAATTTAAATTTCAATACTAGAGCTAGTAGAAAATTATCAGTATGATGTTTATTATTATCAAATTTTCTGAAATTATTGGCAAGTGAAGCTAACAAGACAGTATTATAGGGATGCATTAATGGCCATTGAGATGTATGGTTTCTTTCTCTTATACCACAGCTTTTAAGGATACTACAGCAATAAAGCACATCGCATCTTCAATTGTGCACCATAAGTGCATGGAGTTAGTGGAGCCTTCATTAATATCAACTTAATACGTGCATATTACCATATCCTAGTAGAGTTTGAAATGCTCCCAAGACAGCAGTTATCACACCATTTCGCTAACTCAAATTCATGTGTGTGCCATATTTTAGTCTACATAATGGTACTCAGTCTTTCTAAGATTTATTGAGGTATTTGCACTTGGATTTCTGTTTTGGATGAATTGATGACCTGCTTATTGCCAGTGCTATGCAAAAGATCATCTTAAACATGTTCGTACAATAATTGAGCGGTTCTTGAATATGGTATTGTGATCAACCTAAACAAATAGGTGTTTGCAGTGGATTCCCTGGATATTCTCAGTCACCGTGTCAGCTCTGAAGGTATCACACAACTTGAAGAGAACTTCGTGAATTTCCCCAGCTCACTTCATAAATTCAAATTTGCCAATTTATCGGCCTCATGAACTTTTAACGATACTTTATCCCACGTTATGCCTCTCTAATGAACTATTGACTCAACATAAGGACAAGGCCAGTGCAATAACATGGATGGAAGAAGCCCATTCTGCTTTCACTGCTACTAAGCAGATGTAACTCTTTTAACCACTTGCTCCAAATGCCCTTACTTCAACCATAACGAATGCTTCTGATACTATCATTGGCGTTGTCCTGCAATAGTTTGGAAAATGCCCCATTGTTTTGTTGTTTGATGTTGTTTTTCAAATCATCTAAACTCCCAAAACAAGATATAACACTTTCAATAGAGAACTCTTGGATATGTATCTCTCTGTGAAGCATGTGTGATATTTTGTGGAAGGCACAGAATTTCATACTTCAACAAAAATGCCCAAGAATCTGATCCATATGTTCTCCAAATGCATTTCTCATCTTCTCTCACAATCATATTCCAAGATAACATCTCTAGTATCGACATTTTGTATACCTACAGCAACTACAAGCTCTTCTCCTATCACTTTAGGGTTTTCTTACACTATTCTGTGCCTGCATCATCTACTCCTGCTTTCACTTGCCTGCTCATCAAGAGTCACCTGAACTCTTCACCGCCTTTGTCTATCAATGACTAACTCACCACTGTAGGAACACACTTCTTCTCCATCCTCTTCTCTTTCAGTATAACTATCAGAATCTCTGAAATTACTATCGAAAATAACTTGTATTTTTTGTTGCAAATCTTCTGGTCTCTATTATGATATGAATGAAGATGCATTGTTTTTGCTATGAAGGTTTGTTGCCTTAGTTTGTTACCTGAAGCTCAGAGTTCATTTAGTAACTATAGAACTACGTAAAATACAGTCAATCCAGTACATTCTCAGTCAATCTAAAATTCCTGATTTCTGAGCGTAATTACCCCATGAATATTTCCTGCTACAGCAATAAAGGGGTTCTACTGAAATTATATGGCCGGATTAAGAGTTAGAGTAGTACTAAATAAATGAAATAGTAAAAGTCAACCTTATCAGATATAAGTTTTTATGTTGTTAAATTACAACTATTAAAGACTTGCTCGCCATTTGTGCACAAGCGTATTATTAGTATTATAGTGTCTATTGTTGTTGTATTTGTGTTTTATGATTTTTTTTGTGAATGTGTTGTTTCTGTATGTTTGCGAATGGAGAATTGGCCTGTTTGTGGTAATCACAGGTGTGGCATATTAATAGTGCAATGATATCTAAATCAGACAACTGAAAATTCACATTGTCTTCAGAGTGATCCTCAGGATTACACTTAAGCTTAATAAGGAAACTTAGTTAGTAACTATACTATTTATATAAGGGCTTACTCATTCTGAATACAAAGTTTACATCTATCCTACAATTTAATGCTAGCTAATTATGTAAACTGTAAAAATGTGGCCAGGCTTACACTCACCATTGTTAAGCATATCACTACTTCTATGTGATAGCTAAATGACATAATGCTGGCATTTTTAACCTAATTTTTTACATCTGGATTCAAAGGCATAATAATTACACTTTATCACGGTTACTGATTGCCATTTATATCTTATAGCACCATGTGTGTGATTACATCATGAACAAGCTGAGTTGTCCAATAATAATTCATTTAAAGTCTAACATAATTATGATGCTAATTCTCATTTAGCCAAAAAAATAAATAAAATATATAATGAAATTTAAAATAGAAGCCACAAATTCATTAAGTATTCTTTTGGCTAGCTGAAACAAATTCAATATTGTGAAGAAATGCATAATATAATAACTTCATTTGACATAAGTAACACTGTTGTCATCATTTCCCTTGTAAATATCTAAGTAATACAACTAGTGATGTGGTACAGCACAAATGCCTAGCGAGATAGTCTAACTGAAATTTAAATTTGAATTCTAGGGGTTATACTACTTCTTTGTTCATTGAATTTTTTTGTTCAATTTATTGTGCTAATCTCTAGCATCTCACAACACTTGTACACACAAATATACACTTGATCACTGGATATTAATACCCGAACAGGACTTACATCATATTCACTTCGCGACTTGACTACTGTGCAATTAATCTAGTAGATAAAGCATCCTATTGTATTCTCTTAGTGACTTGACTATTGGAAAACGGATTTTCAAGGAAGAACAAATCTGTTACAGAAGGCATATAGCAAGGACAAACAGCAAGTTAACCAAGGTAACTTACCATCACCATTAATAGAATAGAAAATGAACTCTGCTGAGTTTGTAATACCTAAATGTAAATATCTGTCCTCGTCTCCATAGCTCTTTGTCTTTTTTTTTTTGGCATTATTTCAGTCTTTTGTCAAAACTTCTAGCACCCGTGCTAATGTTTACGTTTTAAGTAACCTAGGAGTGGACACGCACTGACTTCATTGAACTTTGCCATATTTATATAATACATATATTTATTCCACCATGGATATCTTCCCATGATATCTTTAGGTACATGATGAGTAAGATAACTCAAGATATTTCATGTTGGTATTTCATGCCATACTGGTTGTTACTTCAGTATGGGCAAGCTCATTAACCTAGTTGTTACAACAACGCCAAACGGCTACTCCTGACTGAGTTAGAGAAGCTGCTAAAATATAAGCTGGGGTTGTAGGTAGCCCCAACAACTAACTTTACACCTGTAAGTTACCAGTCCTAGGACTAACTAAGCAGTGAAGATATCTAGTGTGGATTAAACCACTTATTAACTGGCAGAGTGATGTGGCTAGATATTTCACTCTCAGGCTTTATTTTCACTCACAGGCTTTATTTTCGCTCACCTTATGCTCATGAAAATAAATTAGCCTGTTCATGAAATATTTCATCATATCACACTCTGACTCATGTAATAAGTACTATATACACACATTAATAGTACGGCGCGTAAGTTGCCCATTCAAAAATGAATGGGAAAAATCGCTGTTCAATTGAAATCGCACAGGGAAAGTAGGGAAAGTAGCGTGTAACTAATTGAAATACCTCAGTAACTAAATGGAAACTAAGTGAAATACCTCGGTAGCTAAGTGAAATAGTACAGGTAAGTGCGCATGCGTGCAGCATTAACCTTGGAAACGTACAGTTCGAGTAGTTTCTAGTTGGAGACAACGTCATTCTCTACCACAGAACCTCTAACCGTATTAGACGGAACGTTTTACAACTGATTAGGAGGGGTCGTACGTTGAAAACAAAGTTCCAGCGGAAGCTTATCCTGAAATAAGGAGATAGTGAGTGAACAATACAGTTTAGCTATAATTGCAAAAGACTTTTTTAAAAACTGGCCTACTATTAGCAAGTGATAGCACGGGTAACCTATGCTATTAGGGGTCAATAGCACTCGTAAAGCAATTGAAATAACACTCGGCTTTGCCTCGTGCTATTTCAATCGTTTTACTCGTGCTATTAATCCCGAATAGCATGGTTACCCGTGCTATTACTCATACATATAAGTGTGTGTGTGTATATATATATATATATATTCCACCCTAGATATCTTCACAATGATATTTTTAGGTAATAGACCTGAAATAACTAAAGATATTTCACCTTGTTATTTCAAGCTGTATTTGCAAGTTCATTACCCTAGTAGTTATAGCAACTTGCCAAACTTGTCACTTACCCTGTTCTTACAGCTACCTTCCTCCAGGTGTAGCTTACTCAACAGAGTTAGAGCAGCTACTAATATATCAACTGGGGGGTCTGGATAGCCCCTACAACTAACTTTTATCTTAGCTATGCAGTGAAGATAGCTAGTGTGGAATAAACCACATATGAGTGAACCGGTTAGATATTTCACTCTCAGGCTTTATTTTCACTAACCTATTGCTCATGAAAATAAAGTAGCCTGCTGTGAAATATTTCACCATATCACAATTTGACTCATTTAACCAAAATCTCAATTGAGACTCTTTAGTGAGAGTCTCACTTCACTCGCCCAATAAATTGAAGAAAGTATTGATATTTTCATTTAGATGATTTACAACTCCACAACTGTGTCTGTATTAAAGTTGATTGAGGAAATTTATTGTATTACATGTACAAAATCTGACATAAAAAGTTACTGTCAGAATTATGTTTATAGCTTCCTTTTCTAAACGAGCCTTCTCACAAACTTCAAATTAAGAGCAATAATTATCTAATATCTACTCCACTAAAGTTTGAGAAGATACACAAAATAACTTACCATGTTTTTCTTTTTCTAAATCAGTAATATAAGTACCATTGTTCAAATCTGTTGATGATGATTGAATTTTCAAAGAGTGTAATCTGACAAAATACAATGACATGGTTAATAACACATTTAAATCAATAATAGTATAAAAAGTATAAGCTACAAGAACTTCATAATAAATAAGTGAATCAAATACAGAAATTATAACTTCTTTCATTTTTGCTGAATATGTTGATAGTGAATAACATCTTAGTCCAATCTATTTTTAGAATAATAAAACTTGCATATAGCTATATAGTTTAGTGATAATGATTATTATTATTGAATAATTTTGGGAGCATGTTAAGAAATTTCCCATGATCATGTAGTAAATATATATCTTTCATAATTGTGACTACCTTACACACAGAATTAAATAGAAGCCTAATAATAACACACTCAATATATTTTTTAACATTGGGTAGTGATGAGTACTGCTTTTCCTGCATTTGAGCAACATTACTTTGTTTTGTTTTTGTTTTTTGTTTTTTTTAGTACGGTGAACAAAGTGCTAGAATACATAAGATTCATTTTAGCTGGTGGATCATTGAAGGCATTTGAGGGAGTGCATGCAAATAGAAAAGAAGAAGCCTCTGGTCAAAATATAACTTAGTCATCATACGAGCACTTCATAATAATAATTATACTATTGCGCTCATCATCTGTATACTTATTGCATTAAATAGTACTATTACTGCATCATTGCCACCTATAATATTATATGTAATAGTTATAAACCAAAATTGAGGTTTGTATGCGATTTATAAATCGCAATACAAACCTAATGATTTTGGTTTATAACTATTTTATAGCCCAAACATAAACAACGAGCAAAGTATAGCGTTAGCTATCTTAGTAATTGTATTAAAGTACCCAAATCTTCATTATTCCATTTTGCTTTGATCTGCCTTCCATCATAATTATGGTTGCTAAGAACTATATCAGACTTTTCCCCGCTAATACATTTTCTTACGAGCATACCAGACTGTATTCGATTTATAGTTCTTAACGACAAGCGCGGTCGCTCGGGTAACGGGCTATAAACTGTAATTGTTTCAAGCAGTAAAGAACTCTTAGTTCTTAGCTGTTCACTGTATTAGCTCAAAAGTAAGGCTATAAGCTTCTTATTACACCTTTAGACCAAGATACATGTTAATTAGTAGTAACATAATCACAAAATAGTGAGAAGGTTACTAATGGCTTGTTGTCACATCTGGGAGACTGCCTATTCCTCAGGGCCATATTTAAGTGGTGGTGGGGGGAAGGGGGGCGGGGGGGGGGGGGGGGAAGGGACTGCTCTTCCAGCAGTTTTATTTATGTAGCACTTAACCTAGTTGTAATTTGTTTGTAGTAGTGGTTATGAGAAAATAAAACTGGCATAGTTAAACACATAATCAAATTTCAAACTGCCAAAACTCGCCTATTTTATTATCTTTTATTACAAATATATATCATATATATATATATATATATATATATATATATTGTTTATTAAAAGTTTGCTTCTTTTGTACACAACTGTCATTTAACATTTGCCCCTCCTGGTATTTTTTTCTAGATACGGCCCTGATTGTGCTACACTTTGATCTCTAACCAAACAAAGGGATCATCACACAACAGCCTTATGTATTGATGGAGCATGCTATTCTTTATGTTTTACAACACTGTCAAGTTGTTCATTTAGGACTCTTTTGGTTTACAACCTGAACTAGAGTTTCTATTCAATCCTGCTGAAAAAATTGTAGCATCATTTCATAATTTAATGCAGCAATAAATAGCTTGTATTTTAAATACTGATTAAAAATTAGAATTGGTTACTTTCTAATAATGCTGCTCTGTGCACCTCCATTCATGTACAAAACCATCTCTATGCAATTTCTAACAGATATTACACACTTCATACATCCTGTGAAATGGATTGCATTAGCAATTAGCATTTTTGTAAGTACTATGGCTGTTCCTAATCCCGGCAGAATTCTTAATCAATAATATATCATTAGAAATGGCTGTGTTAGGTTGTCCCACATTTTACACTAGTATTTGAATGATTAAAAATACTCTAAAAAACCTGCCTACATGTATCTACTTTAGAGCTCCATTCACAGATTACCAGACCATGTTTAATGAATAAATTTAATCAAGATCAAATTGAGCATGTGGCTAACTACTGTAAATTAAAGCATGAGGATTGATAGGCTTGCATGCAATAACAGAGTAAATTTCATTCCATACATGATGACAGCCACCCATAGATACCGTGATGGCTACTTTGTATCATATGCCAGATTACTTTACTATTTTTCTATATTAGACTTAAACAAGCAGAATAGTCATGAGTATTGGTGCAACGATAGGTGCAACTATCCTAAAATAGTGCCAAATTCACTGACAAAAAACACTGTTGTGCACGTTATGGATAATAAAATTAGGTGGGTAATAAAATATGTAAACTTAGTTAAATGAACGTGATTATGCTTTACTCTGCTGCACTAGCTCTAATGGGTATGATCAGCTACATCACACATTCTTTATTTTACCAAATTAATTTGTCCATTTCATACAAATTTCTAATTTTAATGCTAAATTATAACTGCAAATGTGTATCAATATGACAAGTATTGAAAAAATCATCGTATTTATGCAATCTTATCACAAACTTACCTTTTTAATCGATATATGGCAGATATTAGCATTACAATTAAAAAGATGAAGAGGACAATAATGATTGGGATAGTAATAACTACAATCCATAAACAATGAAATAGTTAATATGTCTATATTTTCATAACTTACGTATTATCTCATTTGTTCCATTTGTTGTGACATTTATTTCAGTAGTTACTGAAAATATTTCGTCAATAGTCAATAGTATATCAGAATACAAAATTTCACTTTCAAATATGCCTTCCGTGTTTTCATTAAAGATAGTCACCCAGTAAGTTCCATTTGAAATAAGGTTGTAAGATACTAGCATATTACAATTTCCACTAAATGTATATATATACTTCATAAGAACTTCATCAAATCTTTGCAAAATGACTTGAATGGATTCATTGCAAGTACATAATACTTCCACAATCAAGCCTTTGTTGTTGACTGTACAATTACTATTGAATCCAGAAGATGGTCCTGTATGTGTATTATATATAAGGTGATTTATATAATATATATATTTATTTATTTATTATGTACAACGCATTATGCAGATACAGCGTAATTCATTGTCTTAAAGCAGAATAAGTCACATTTTTAATTCATATAGATTTTTTGTGTAGCTAATAATGTATATAATAATCATTGTTTAAGTGCATAAGGCTATATAAAGTACAATGTTTACTATAATGAATACCACAGTTTATTTCAGGGGAGGCAATGGGGTCTTCCCCCCTTTGATTTGTTTTTCCCCCCTCCCCCCCACCCCACCTCTTTGAGTTAGAGTATTTAATGGAAAGTTGTAAAATTTAAAAGCCATTCACTGAATGTTGTGAGACGTACAATTGCTTAGGAGAATCACCAGATATTCTCATCCAGTGAGAAAAGCTAAACTCAGACAGCCTGCTTTGATACACTTAATATGTGAACAGCATCTCTCAACAGATACTGTAGTAACATTCATTAAGAGGGAGGCAGATAGTAGCAAGTGCTTTGAGATTTGGGTACATAGCACTAGTGGATAATTCTTTGATTCGATCACGAAGCAATTTTGTATTTTGTGCAAAATATTATCTGTAGATCTCCCACTCACTGACACAATTGCTTATTTAACACAAAATGAGCCAGTTAACAGGCTTAGTTACTGAAACGTGTGATATTAGGGTATTAAGAAGAGGTTCATCATTATCACATTTATTGGAATTTACAAGCAGCTGCTTCAGATGATGTGTGCCTCTTCCATTAAAGTCTTGCATTGTTTAGAGAATACTGGGACTAAAATGTCTAGTGTTGTTGTTTTTTAAATGAGTATTATGTTGAAGAAGAAATTATAATTTTTAAAAGGTTAGCGATCAAGATTAGGCTAGTTAATTATTCAGTATTGCAGTAAATAAATAAAGCACATAAGGTGTGAATCCTCAGTGGTAGTATACACTAGCTAGCTACTAAATCATCCCTCAGATCAATCAGTCGTCAATATAGCTGTGCAGCGAAATCAGATGTAAATACTGTCTTCATAAGAGGAAACAAGCATGGGACTCTCATCATTAGTTTTAACGTGAAACTTCAATTCAAGCACTCAGTTGAGGATTTTGTTTCTCTTAAAAACGAATCAATTTGGTACACAAAAGGGAGATTAATATTTATATAAGTGCACATAGTTGCATGTTGTTAACTTACATATTATATATGCAGCTATTCAATAATAGGTTACCACTCCTTGGCATGTACTTTACTAACGTTGTGACTGGATATTGAGGAATAAAGGATTCAAATGTTTTACCAAAACAGTAACCTTAATTAATATTAATGTTGGCTAAATAGATGAGACTATTGATCTATGTGATAGCTAAAGGGAATAAAAAACACATCTGGGAATCACCCAAGGTATTTAGGACAGATAAAGTCCACTTCTATAATGTCATGCAAATAATTATTAATAACTATTTTGTGTCCCATAGAATTCTGTCATGATTGAATCACACTGATAGAAGTTTAGACTAATAAAATGACCGTAGAATCAATGTAGGAACATTTAATCATTGCATGGGATTTTACTTGAGAAACAACAACAATATATTTATTACCTATAAATTCTGCATATTCTTCAGTTTCTATTGTGGTATTAATTCCAAAAAAACTTGTTTCTGCAGCAGGTAAACCTGAATTAATCTTATTATCATATTCAATATCATAAGCAAAAACAGCATCAAAGTTATATTGAGGCAACAGCATAGAGTTAAAACCTTCTTCTGCTATTTTTCTTTGTAAAGGAAGAAGATATGGTGGAAACCTTTCTAGTAAAATTTGTTTTTTGTTCCAAAAAATATATAGCACTCCTTTTGCTCTTGTTTCATTAATAAATGTTGAAAAAATATACAATTCATCAGTGGATTCATTTGTCGTAATATTAATGCTTCTGACATCAAAAGTGCCTGAAAAGCATATAAATATGTCACAAAAGCCTTTAAACACTTTATTTTACTAACAATAATAACATTGTGCTATTGATCTTGCATACTAATGACATAATATCCAGTTGCCCCTTTTTAATAGCTAACTGACTAATGAGTGAGACACTAAAAGAAGAGCGCATCAATAAGAATCGAATTATATAATGTGCATGTGAACAGAAAAAATTAACTGATTATTCCATAACAGACAGACAGACAGACAAACAGACAGACAGACAGACAGACAGACAGACAGATGCACTACCATTACCCTCTCATGCATTTGCGCTAAGGGTTAATTAAGCAATAGAATCCTGAACATGTACTACAAGATAAAACTTATAATGACAAAGCGATATATAACAAAAATGCAGTATTATTGATATACGTAGGCAAAACATCATTTTTATAGTGCATTAATGTGTCATTATGTCCCTCTCATTGTTGTGCTGGGAAAGCCAAATAGGTTCTATTGCTAGGAGAAAAGGGACCCACAAATTGTATTAAAATGGGACCACATACCAGAAATGCATAGGTTGTAATTGTGCAAAGGGTGAGTGATCAGTCTGTTGACGTCAAAGAACAAAAATTACATATAACACTATGTTGATTGCTCTTTACTGTAACTAATACAGATTAGTACTAAGATATTCAAAAAGCAACAGCTATTAGTTCTGGCAACGCTCAGTTACAAGTGGTGACTTTACAAAAGCTTCATGCAAGTGGTTGCAATGCAAACAATATTTTACAAAAGACATGACGACAAACAATGCTCTAAATATTTTAACAACTGTTAGTATTTGAAAAAGACTGGGTATCATCATCTTTGGAGAATGATGTAGCTACTACTCACTCAAAAATCTAGAATTTATAACGGTATTGTTAATGGCTATACTTCTAGCTACATAACTATTCTTTAAGCTAAAATTGTTAAAATAAAAGCTAGTAATAATTTACTTAGCTAATCTGTGTACAAATTGAGAGCTAAAATGCTGACTCCAATTTTATTACTAATGATTAAATTTATATTCATTAGATGCATTCTTTCTCTTTCACAGGCTTTCTTTAAACAATACAGAATTAAAATATTTGGTTGCCACTGGGAATCGAACCCAGGACCATTTGAATAATGCACAAGTGCACTGCCACTGAGCTACGACAACTAGCCGGCAAAAAAACACTCCAATTCTGTATTTATACTATTAAGGGGTACTGCTATGCTATAATCTGACTCTCAAAAGACCAACAAAAAATCTCTTTTTTTTCAAAAATTATTTTTATCCATTGATTTATTTTATTTTACTCCGCTAATTTATCACTTCACATTTTCTTTCTCAGCCTTCTTTTACTCATATGATTTATTCTCTCTCTATCACAGGATTTTTTAAATAAAAATACTTGGTCTCCACCTGAAATCATACATCTAGTGAGTAAAAGAAAGCTGAGAAGAAATTGTGGTGATACATTTGTATTTTTTATTAAGGTATTCTAATTCGCTCAATAATATGTGTTTAAGCACACCACCAAATAGCTATACTGATCACCCCTTAAGGTTTGTTTCTACAGTCCTATGTGGTTAGCAAGCAATTAACTTTACAGTATTCTCTCTATTATTATGAGTAAGAGGCTAAACAGACTCTATTCCCTAATGCAAGAAGTTTTAAAAGTTTAAATTTGCTCTACCTTTTCCGCAGGAATTAATTTTTCATTAGCTATATCTCGTTGATTCTTACAATACCCAAAACCTAGGTATGCTTAAGGTGAATTTTACAGAATAAAAGTAGTGATTTTAAGATGTCACTATCTACTTTATTACTTTATTCTCTGGCTTTTATTGATTTGTGTTAAATTACAAAATATTGGACATTCTGATTATATTGCATAACGATAATTTGCCTGTAAAACAATTCCAGTAGACTTCATAATCAAAATATGTAATGTAAGTATTATGTTATTTGTCTCAGTTACAAATTTTTGTAATAGACTTTTCAATATCATGTACTGCTGAACACTTCAAAATTGTTGTGCCATTAAGACTAGACAATGTATAGCTACAAATCGAATATAGTGAAAGCCGTGGTGGTACTTATGATTTACATACTTTATGTGGCTTTAAATGTTCTTTTAACAACTGATGCAAAATTATTATGTAATACATCATAATTTTGCAAGCTACAGAATGTGTTAAGCTTGACCAAACAAGTTCATTTGTTTATTTAAATAAATCATTTTAAATTTATTAAATGTAACTCAACATAAGTATATAGTTACACAATGTTAAAAGATACCATCAATATTATATAAGTAGTCTTACTAATACTTCCTAGTGATATGTTCCGGGAACTATTTCCTGTTAGGGTGTTCAGTGACACTTTGTAATAGTATTTGTTGTCCTCCAATTCAAATTTAATTATTCTTGAATGATCTTCGGTTTCAGAAATATTATACGTATAATCATTGTCAATTATAATTATAGCATCACGATTACAAATACTCTGGTTCTAGAAACATTTTAAAACATCATTATCATTTACATTTTCAACCAAAAGTAGTTATATTTGGTATTATTAACTTACAAATACAGCTCTAATCATTTTACGCGTATTTCCGTGTGCTAATACTTCAATATCATCAACTTGAATCGTTCCTAAATATATAATGTTACTTTAATGACTAGTGACTTCAATAAGTGATGATATGATCATATTGTAATAAATAGCATTACATAAAAGATAGTAGAAGAATACCTGTAATGTCACGTTGACACTAACACGATATGCTGCAAGACTTAGGAGAACTTTAATATTATTGATGGGAGCACATTTATTTCCCAAGCTAAAGCATGTAGTTAATAATTGAAACATTAATCTGCAGTTAGAAACAATACTTTTAGCTTGTTTAATTGAAGGTTCTGTTTTGTTACGAGGTATCTAATAATATTTAACATTTATATTTGAATTGTCCTGAGGCCCAATTCATAAGTTTCATAGTATCCCGATAAGTTTCATTGGGACAAGTCTTGATGTAATAATAATTAACAAGAAAATATTTTACATGTAATTATAATTAGACCAAAATTTAATTTACAAATTTTACGCTAAATTCTATTACCTGTAGTTTGAATAGCTTGAGTTTTGTTGGTACTATTTCCTAGCCTGTTAGAAGCCAACACTTCAAGTTTGTAGGCTGCACAAGCTAGCAGAACTGGAAACGATTTGCATAAATGCCAAGTGACTTGAATAGAACACTTTGAATACGACAGTGAAGGCTTTGATAGTGTAGTATTCCAAATGTTGAAGCAGTACGTAACATCTGGACTAGCTGATCTAACATTAAAGACAAAAGGAGCTTCCCAGGAGGCATTCACTGTTCCATCTGCATATACTATAGTTTTCAAATCAGATATAGGATCTGGAATACCTGAAATAATACAAATGTCATAAACATTAAACTGGCAACATCTCTATAATAATATTGTAATAATAACAAACTTTTTTATTTAATGTTTACTATTAGCTAAGTAGCGAAAATCATAATAAGGTGACTAGAATGAGCACCATAATTGATATAATCAGGCAAATTTAAAATATACCAGAGATGCTAGCTATTCAAGTTTATGGCATTTCAAAGCTAACAGAAACTTCATTGAGATGAATTCTTACTACCTTCACTATACAAAGTACTATGATATATTTCCTCAAACTGTAGTCAATAAAAACTTGTTTCAAATTGTTACTACATGAATACATGTGATCATTCTGCTCACAGGTTAACATGTCCACAATGTCCATTATGGTAAATATCACAGCACAGTGAACTAAAATGTTTTGAATGATGTCATGAACATCCAAGTTCAACAGCTTAACTTTTATATGACCTGATATAACTGCTTTGAAAACAGCACTTTGTTAAACTTTTAAGAGAACACATCAACCTCCTATACAATTTACTTTTATTATACTTATAGTATTAGAAGAGAAATATTTCCAAGCTGAGTTTATGCACAGAGTTTTGTTTCTATATAATATGCAATTAACTCTTGGTTTCCCAATTTACTCTATCATAACTGCAAATTCTCTTGCAACTGCTAGCGGTTATGCGCACCCAGCAGAGCCAGGATGCCTGCATGCACTAAGCACACACAAGCTGTGCAAGCTAAGCTCCTGGAGCCGGGAGAGGAACTCGCAGGAAAACAGGCCTTTCCTCACAGCAAGTGGCATAGACACCCAAAGTCCCTCCTGGACCATTGCTGTTTCATGAGAGAATTGCCTTGAATTTGCACCCCAGCTAATGCCAGGTAACCAACCACAGCCGGGTGGACTGGTGGGGCTGGTGGGAGGCAGATGGAAAATCAGATGGAAAATTGCCTGAGTTGGACTTGAATTTGGGACCTAAGGCCCTGAGCCAAGGACACAACCACTACACTTATACAGCCACCACACTTTATCTAAAATAGTGAGGTAAACATTAGCTACTATAACTCACTTTCGATTGATGTGGTATATGTGTGATTTTTTTGCTGCAGGTAAGAAGGGAGGGGGGTGCTACTTGCTGACTAATCGTTATAAATATATATATTTGGCAAGCAAGCGTAGCGAGCGAGACACTTACAGGGGTAACACAATTGAAAATCGGGGATGTTTGTTGGCGAGCGAGCGAGGGTGGATAATGCAAAATCAGGTATATGTTATATGTATGTATGTGGGATGGTATCGCGAACTCGTTAGAGAGTCAGCTCCGCTCGCTTCGCTCGCTTTGCTGAATTAGTAGAATGATCATTACTACTGAAATAAATTTGGTAAGTACTACATGCTCCTATTCGAAGAAATAAATTATATGTCTGAAATCTGACACAATTTGTATAGCATGGAAAACCAAGTTAATCTGAACAGTAGCAGATGATAAATGCCATCAGCTTATTTAAATTCAATGTGACTCAATTCATGGCTCCATTAAATTGATCCTATACTACATAGTTGTATGAATATCCTACTGCTCCTTTAATGAGAAATACATTTTTCTAACAATAAAAGTATATCAGGATTTAAAGCAGAATACAATATCTGTATCAGAAAAATTAAAAAAAAAGTAAACCTATTAGCTTCCAATGAACAGAATTGACACTTACACATGAACAAAATTTTAGATATAGGAACTGAAAATATATAAGAATATTCATGATATACCTTGAAGAATTATGGTGATATTATTACTTGTTAACACTATGGAACTAGAATGATTAGCCTCACATGAGACAATTGTATTATTGTACTGTTCAGGGACAGAACCCCAAGAAAGAACAGATCCCCTAAATATTTTATGTACACTGACATCGGATATACTTTCATCATAATATATTGATCCATTGACCTTCCAAGTAATGTTAACCTCAACTGAAGATGTGCAAAACATTCCAGCAGTGTCTCCAATATATATATATGTTTCAATACTTCTTAATAACACTAAAAAAGAAAAGAACAACAAAATAATTACGGCACATTTAATGTCAAAAATTATCCATAATATAACATAATATAACTGCTACTATAAACTCCTGTAAAGCGTATGCCACACTTCTATGTTAATCAATAATTGGCAAGTATCTTACTTTATCCTTGAGTTTATATTTTAATATATATTAGAATTATATACTAAAACAACTCAAAGACTAACAGGTGATGACCATGGAATAAAAATTTGATGATTATTTGCTAAGAATTCTAAATCATATACATGGTGCAGCTGAGAAAATAATAATTGAATCCAAACTTAGATGGGCCAATTTAATTAGGGAGTCCACAAGAATTTTCATTGATGTAAACTACTGAAAAATGGAATGTTATGCGATATTTCTATATTATACATGATCTAATTTCAGAGAAAGCTGTGCAATGTAGTATACTTCAAGACATCAAATATATGCTTTATACTTTTGAGAAACTGGATATTATATGGCTCTGTGTCAAACTGGATTATTATAATTCAAAATGAAATAAATAGCAATATTTCTTACATCTTTCATTTCCATGAGCAGTTGACAGGAAATTCAAAAATAACATTGAAATTGTAAATACTTTTATAAACATTTCATTAAAACTACTCCACTTGGCCTCTGGGAAAATTTTCTTTGTACTTTCTCTCTACATAAAAATAATTTCACATATTAATTTAAAATAACATGACGACAATAACTTTAAAAAATTATTACATTGTCATTCATGTAAACTGCTAAGTTGATGTGATGCTAATAACTCTCACTCTGCTTTGTTAAGTATGAGTGTCATAGGAATAGGGGAGGGAACTTTAGCTCAAGTTACTCCTTCTCGCATTTTTTGGGGCACAATCAAAAGAAGTGATCTCAAACATGAACCCTGAGGCAGTATCTATAATCTAAAGTAAGCTTCAGTTGTGATAAGAGCCTGGATAACTGAATTTGTTTGTCAGCTCAGTTTAGAAGTCTTCAAGAGTCTTTAGTACCTTGTTGAGTCTTGAGAAGGATTTTGGCAACAAGTTGAAAACTTAGGTCAAGGTATAATATTTTTTGGCATAATGTGTATGTAAGTTTCAAAACAATGGCATTATGATTTAGTATGGCTACCAGTCTTAATAAAAATTTGCAGTTAACTTACGAGACTTATGTGCTCCATTTTTAATGAGACTCTTGCTTTATTATCTAATTTATTGCTCTGTTTGGTGGAAGAAAAATTATTAGAGCAACACTCTTTGTTGCTGTCCCTCCTACCCCCCTCCTTTCCCCCCCCCCCCCCCTCATTGCTTTCACTGTCTCCAATTATTGCGGTCCATAGTTTATGGGAGGAAATGGCTAAATTTACCATTTTAAGTCATTGTTTTTTTATTATACGTCATACAGTCTAAAGATAAATCCCACTATAGTAATAGACTTCTTCCTTTTCTTAGCGAACTGTTTTTTATGAGAAGAGTCCACCCCAAGCAGCCTTAACATTCTTCAGCATTACAGTTATTTCCAGTCAAGTTTGAAAAGACATTTTTTTAATATTCTAAAATGGCATGTAGCATTTGTTCACTATTCCAAATGTCTATTCAATGACATCAAATGTTTTAATTTTTTTTTTTTATTCTGGGAATATAATATGAATGTATTCATGTGTAAGATGGCATTTCAATTATTATGTTGTCAAGGTTCCGTGAACCTGAAATTTTATAATTAATTACTACAAATTTTCTGCTAATCGTTCAGGTTGAGTAATATCTACATAGTAATACACTTGTGTGTCATTAACAATGACAATCAACATGTGAGTATTCATGAATAATTCATGAGCTCAGCACAGTTCATAAAGCATTGCATCAAACTGAATGGGTAAAATATCGTCACATTCTGTAGATGATGAGAATTTTTAAAAAGCAGATTATATTAGTAAAGAATGGACAGATAGTTAGGCGGATATGTGCACCAAAATATAGGAATTGTTCCCCTTTAGGTTACAAGAGTCAAATTTGGTATAGTTAAAGATTTGGACATTGGGAATATTTCTGGATATGGAGCCACCTTCTTAAATGCTTAGATCTTAAATTATGCAAACTCTTCAAGCAGTGCCTTCTGCCCCATAAAATAGCTGCGCGAAATTTTAAATTTGCGCGCCTGTATACTTTAGTACGCGAATATTAAAAACGCGAAGTTTTTAGTGGAATTAGGCAAGCTTTTCACAAAAAGTTTAACATCACAAAATTGAGAAGAGCAGAGAAGAAGCGAATATCCCCTGAAGACTGGTTGATCTGGTGAAGCTCTACACTGCTCGACTTGAACAGCTTGGAGTGAAGCAACAAAGTCGCCTAACAGTACAAACCTTAAGGATTGTATTATTTCCCATGTCCCAGATCTCAGTGCTCACAGAGAGGGTCGTAATGTGCTGCTTGCATTTGCCGGTGATGTGGGTTCAGCTCTGCGTATAGCATGTAATTCAGATTATGATGATGATGCCATTTGTCTGGCAAGAGCAGCCAAGATTGTAAGGAAAGATATGCTAAAATTGCAATCTACAGTAAAGATTGTCAAGTGAAGTCGGTGCCTAGCTCACTGCTAACATTAGTGTCCATGATTAATAGGGGTCCTAGTATCAAAGCTCAGGGATCGAAGGCTTCTCTCAAGCTACCCTCAGTGTAGCACAGTTGCTGCAGTATAACTGTTTTCTTCGGCAACGAAATGATGCTTCTGGTGTGCACCACAACAAAGTAAGAGAAACTCCGCTACCGGTATATGTTGGTCTCAACATTCATGCAAGGACTCGAAAGCGTGAAGTAATAGATATAATGTTTGATCTTGGCTTGTCTGTCTCATGTGATCGAGTGCTAGAAATTTCTACAGCAATGGGAAACCGCGTATGTGAACAATACCATTCTGATGCTGTAGTTTGTCCACCAAATTTGCTTCAAGGTTTGTTTACAACAGCAGCAGTCGATAATATTGACCACAACACCAGCTCTACTACTGCCACCAGCTCATTTCATGGAACAGGAATCTCCATTTTCCAGCACCCAAGTGAGCATAATAGTGGAGTGGATCGAAGACAGCATCACATCTTGGCTAGTGACAAAACATCCAAGAAAATAATTGAGCTTCCACAGTCATACACAGATGTGACTTCAGTGGAGTTTTTGACAAAAGATCCACCAGTCCCCAAGCTTGAAGGTCCGAGAGGGAGCTATCGGGCTTACTCAATCTCCTGATGCTCTCAGGCGATGGATGGTAGCTGGGCCTGAGGTTGTAAGGATGATATCAGAATTTGAGGCATCAATTCTCAAGGGAGATACATTCAGCCACCGGCACCATGAGCAGACTAAAAGTTTCCAGGCACTATTTGTTCAACAGGTACAACGTCTGGTTGAAGTAGTTGAAAAAATGGGTAATCCTTTTCTTGAAGGAACCCAAGATCTATTGAGACTTGATACAAGGGATGTTATGGATCCAGCTGTTGTGTCATCAGTTTGCAGTGCCGAGAAAAAAGCAATTGAACAGTATCAAGCATTTGTAACTGAAAGATTACAGGATCAGTTAACTAAGATTTCAGATCCAATAAAGAAGAACAAAGTGTTGCTCTTCAGTCGTCCTCCTGCTAAGAAATCCAATGCAAAGTTGCAAGTGTCTTCCTTGAAGAATGATGTGTCTCTTTTTTCAAGACTCTACATTAAAATTCTAAAGCAAAGTGTTTAAAAAAAATTTTGAGGAGCGAAAATTAATGTTTAATTTATAACTTTTTAACCAAACAGTTTTTGACATGGATCCATATCCACAACAGTTCTTTATGTACTAATATATAACTGAACCAAAATTTAGGGATGGGTGTGAAAGCAAACTATCTTTATTAATTTTCGAAAAGCAAAATCATTTTTTAATTTTAATTTTCGATGAAATTAATTTTAGAAATTACTCCACTTCCCAAACTGTTCTTAGTGTCCTAGTCTTTAACTACATCAAAATTTAATGGAAGTTGTCGAAGCAAACTTATATTTTTTAATTTTTGGAGAGCGAAATATATTTTTAGTGATAATTTCTGATCCAAACATATTTGGAGGTGGCTCCATATCCAAAAGTGTTCGTAATATTTTAATGTTCAACTATGCCAAATTTGACACTTGTAACCCAAAAGTGAACATTTTTTCACATATCCGCCTAACTAAGAGAAGGCAAAAGTTTCACGGAGCCTATTAAGTCCGCAATCATGAATAGAAAGACTGAGAACTTGAGAATCAGGAGAGATAGTTGGCATATGTGATAGCCCCCAACGAACAAGCATTTAATGGGGAAATTACAGGGTGAGCAAGCCCCCAATCCCAGCAAAGGAGGCTAGAGTACTAGCGAAGGAGAGAGAGGGAGAACAATAAAGCCAGCAAATCGAATGTGGCAGGAGGTGACCTCCTGTCAATACTAAGGAAAAAAAACACAGTTTTGCACCTGTTTGTCTCCGCGTAGTATTAAGCCAACTCCTGTTTACATGGTTTTATGTATGCCCCCCTCTTCTAGTTTTATATGCATAATTTAATCAGTAATGAAAATGATCCTGACTAAGTAATTAGATGCATTTTACTTTGGAACAGTTTAATTCTAACAAAAAGGTATTAAAATCATAATAAATACAATATCCATTTACCTTAAAATGTGTTGTAGCGGACTGATCTGAACCAGTGGAGTGCCCAGCTATAGATGACATAAAATTAAACGGCAGTCTTTATATTATTACTTCTAAGTAAGTGATGCACAGTGTAAACTATATCTATCAATTACAATCATTGTTCATTTTTCTTTTCACAAAGTACAAGTAATAATGATTCAGTGAAAGTTTCACAACTCTATCTGAGCAATGACTTGATATGTCTATCATATATTTCCACTGTGTGTATGAATTCTTCTGAAGTTTACAAGTTCAACACTAAAGAATCGTTGTTGAGTAGTAGTTAAGTTTGTATACCATGCTCACTACATAATGTTCAAGCGAAATTGAATTTTAACTAAGCAAGATAACTTATGCTACTGCATTCTTACTTTGCAATAGGTCAAGCACCACTGTGTGGCGGGGTACTAGCTAATTTATTATAATGTTTGTATATGATACAATTTCCATTACAATAACTCCAATATCAATAATTTAATGTAAACAAAAAATAATACAGCAATAAAGAAGGAATGAATTAAATGAAGCTGTAGTTTCAAGAACCAAAGATGAAGATTTAAGGCAGACATAGTCAATCAAAATGGAAACAATATTCAGAAAAATGATATTCATTGCTACAATGTTCAAAAATAAGAAAATGTGGAACGAATGTAGTACATTACAGCTTTTTGTATAACAAATAAACAAAGTTGCTATCTTGCTAATGAAACTGTGTATATAACAAGTTGCTACCTTTGTGGTAGCTTACTGTGATATACATTTACTGCTCATCATTTTGTTGTAATGAACAAAATTCATCTACTTATTGTAAGTTCATGTAACCTTGATGCAACAGCAGGTTTAGCACATTACCTTACTGACAGGTTAGTTTTATATTGGAATACAAGGTCAAAAATGTAGCCACCACAGGAAAAGACAGTATTATTAAATGGTGTCTTCAATTTGGAAAATTACAAGGCAATCCAACAGCATGAGATGAGTAAAGTACAAAAAAGACAGAGATGAGAGTAAGGAAATGAGAACTCCGATAAAAACCGTTTGACTAATGTTTTGTTTCAAAAAATTTAGAAACTCTAATCTATGACCAATTTTGTCTGTCTTAGATTATAAAATGCTCATAATCTGACATTGACATTTCATGTCCGACACTTTCATAGCACTGAAAGCCATTTCAGCCGTACAAGGGCCAAGCTATTCCTGTATACCTTATTACTGTGGAGTATTACTCATAAGGATATTCCAAGTAGACATTGTGAATTACTTAATTTCATTGTTGCAACAATTAAAGGCAGATTCCAGATAGGAAAATTTTTACTTTGAAATAATTAAGATTGTCAAGCTCATTACTACAATGCCAGCAATAAATATCATAACTGAAAGAAGCTGTTGTCATTGGTCCAAAGTCCCACAATTTCAGCGGGACATTCCTGATATCGCAACAATTGTCTTTATTACAGCAGCAGATTACAAACAATATTGAAAGTAGGAAGTCCCAGAGAGAGAAACTTCCCAAAGAAACTGAGAGGAAGGACCAAGGGCAAATCAACATAAGAAGAAGGCAGATTGCATTGCCAAAACTCTTCTAACAATGCAAACCAGGAGAGGACCTTTACTCTGCAATAATAAGAGTACCCTTTCTTCAGCATTTTTTGACAGGGTCTCATCTTATATACTTATCAATGCCCATGTTGATAGTTATCGTGGTAAACAGTATGATTATAAAAGGAATATTACAGGATGCCGGTGGTTTGGAAATCCATGAGTGCCTAGGTACTCTCCTTTTACCATTTTAGGCCTGGAGGGGAATTTAAATGTTTCCCAATAATCACAGTTCTCAGCCTATTGCATATAAATTGTGTTCAGGAAGCTTTTAGTACTCAATCATTAAGCTGAGCCACTGCTATTTCCTCTTGCTTGATACTTTCTACCTCCCCTCGTGAAAGTTGGCTTTTTGATTTTACCTTGTAGCCTAAATATACTCACAATGAGTGCAGGATTTGGATAGGTCTTATCAAACTTGCCATCATGAACAAGAGCATGTGACTGCAGGCAAATTTCACAACTGGTGGAAGTTTCCTTCCAGCATATTATACATTATGCATATTGTCAGTCCCATAGAACCACCATAGAATCTGAAACTTCCAAGACAGCCTTTCCAATTACTTATTTTAAGCGTAACAATGACAGTCATTGTGCCGACTGTTGCCCAGAGCAACAAACAAATTTTTCCACTTCATCAATGTCATAAACATCTAGCTGGTACTCCCAGTTATCAACTAATTCTGGTACCTCAATAAATCAAAGACTGATACTGACAAATATGTTTATAGTCAGTGATGTTTCTGAGGATGACTGCATTAAAATGCTTCCTGATTTTCTTAATTATAAGGATGGAGCACCAAGATAGTTAAATGGTGTGCTAAATGGAACCACTAATTGTTTATTCATACACCCAGCGATTAGATTCGGATGCAGATGTAAGTGTGATATCTACAGATTTAGCTGAGCGTGGCATTGTAGCATTATTATAGTTATAGTCCAATCAATCTAAGTTTTAACTTAAATAAATTCAATACAAGTTTCATCAAATCACACTTCTTACTAGAATAAAACTAGAGCACTAAGAGTAGTGCAAACCCTCAGCATTAGTTAAAAAATGCAATAATTTGCAAAAGAAATCACTATTGTTGAATAACCAAGCTCTTGACTTTTAAGCTTATAACAGTAATAGTTTTGTTCTACGTATGAATGTAAATTTTATTTAGTCTAGCTAGGGCATTTGAAATTGACCTGTTTGCATCTCCGGGACTTTTTAGGCATTTCAAGAGCTTTTTATGGGCATAAACATTTAGAACAAGCTCTCATTATACACACTAACTACAACATATCTACGAACACAAGCAACAAATCTGAACCAGATACACTAAGATATGTAAGCTCACATGAGCGTGCATGATTCAAAATGGCAGCTAAATGATTGAATGGGCATGGCCATATAGCAGCACTCACCGTAGTCTGCCTTTTCCCTCATTTTCTCAAAATCTAAACCGAAATTTTAAAAAGTGGCAAATTAAAGGGAATTAAATGATCATCTAGTCAGAGTTCCTATTCTCTCAAGGCATAAAAGTCGCCAACTTCGAGATCCTCTGCTGACATGAATGAATAAATGACAAACAGACTACTATAACCCTCTCGTGCATGCGTGTTGAGGGTTAATTATTGCTGGACCTTATGAGTTAGAAGACTACATAGGACTTCATTTTTACTTTTTTCCCACCTAACTTTTAAGAGCCTCAGCTGCAATACTCTATGAGTAAAAAGTGATAAATAAAAATTCCTTGGCTGCAATACCATAATCACTTCTTTGGACCAGCTAATCTAATGATCTTAGCTGTCAATTTGACAAGCATATTGCTTTTCTTGAAGAATGTATTACTTTTACAGTTGAATTTCTCTACAATGGTGGTCGAAAGAATTCTCTTGTTTGACAACCATGAATGATTGTGTTATCGTGCTGTTGTTGTAGCCAAATCACTCAGGGAGAAAGTTCTGCATGCTGCTCATGATCTATCAGACATTTTGTTTTTGTGTAGCATTGGTGCTACAAGGCCTTAATTAATGGCAATTTAACATGGCCTGGCCTGTATCAAAATTATGTGGATTCATGTAATGCATGTCAGAAATTATAAATGGCATCTACGTCAAAAGCTCCACTCACACCTCCAGAGATTAAAATTCTGATACAAGCACCTCGCTTCCTCTCTGTACATAATTAGGATGGTGACACTTAAAGTGAAGGTCCTTGATTATTAAAGTTAAATCCATAAGTCATAAATGTTATTTAATCAAATGTTTCGGCTGCTATTCAGCTAACCATCATTATTGAAACAAATAGTAACTGCTAGAAATGATGCTATTAGTTATGGTAATGTTATAAATATGTTTGGTGATACTAGCAATGCCTCAAGCTATGATGCTCTTATACACTCCAGGAAGTATCCCTGTGTCCCTATTCATAGCATTGTTGCCCTGTTTTGCTATATAACCATGACTCCATTATACATCGCTGTTTCCATGATGACCTGTGATCAACCATTTTAGCTTTCTTCCAGTCAATTACATGATTGTTGTAAACAGCATGCTCTGCAACTGCGGAGGTGTAATAAGTGCAGTTAGTAGAGGTCAGAGATCTTTGGTGTTCTTTCATCCTGTGCTCCAGTGTTCTCCCAGACTGTCCTACATAAACTTTGTTGCATGTCCCACACGGTATTTCATAAACCACTCCATTTTTTTGATGTTGTGGTGTTTTCGTTTTTGGATGTACTTAGATTTGCCTCAAGGTAACATGGGGTTTAAAACATGTTCTTATACTCACAGGAAATTAAAGTGAAGGTATCTATCTGTGAGTATAAGTTTTCTGTACACAATGAAAGTAAGCATATCATCACACACTCTCTCTTCGAAAAGCAATCCAAAAAAGGTAGCTTACTATCGTGTACAGAAAATCTACACACAGATAGATACCTTCACTTTAAGTCTCATCATCCTAATTATGTAAAGAGAGGAATAGTGAGATGCTTGTATCAGAGAGCTAGGAGGGTATAACTAGCTAGTATGAGTGAAAACTTGAAGGAAGAAGAGAAACACCTACACAAAGTACTTCAAAGAAATGGTTATGACAACGCAACATCGGGCAGGCTCTATAGAGTTACCTTCTAAAGATCACACAGATACTGAGCAAGAGAAAGGTTTGATTCTTACAATTCCATACATAGCAGAATTGTGTGAGAGTATTCAGAGAGTGAGTAGAGACTTTGACATCAAAACAGCATTTAAGTCGGGTAACACGCTAAGATCACATCTCATATGCTAAAGTCAAAGATGCTATACCTATTACCACCGAGTCATCCTTAGTATATAGTATACCCTGCAGCTGTGGTAAAGTATATAATAGGTGAAACAACTAGAAGGCTTGAGCAGAGAAAGAACATATGCTTTTAAAAGAGGTGATGAGAAGGTTTCAGCCATTGTCAAGGAAGCTCTATACACACGTACAGATGACACCTGACAACAACAATTGTAACAGAGACATAGGTTTAGAGCTTCCAGGGTGCTGACTGTCACCCTCCAGGATATAGTAGACAGTAAGCGTACCCTCCAGAAATTGTATTGTTTAACAATATTGGCTGCTACAATGAAAAAAAAATTGCTATCAACATAATAATGTAGTGTAAACAACCAATGACAAAGGTAGTGGTGGCCAACAACTGATTGAAATTGTGAGGTAACTTATGAAATAAAGCAATTTTGAAGAGAAATGAATGCTATAATTTGTTTTAATTTTGAACTAAGTTTTAGAAAAGTGGAAACATTTACAGGTTATAAACCACTAACAACTATTGTTGGATTAGCTAAGTAATGTTTTTGCAGATCATGAATAATATACAAAATGAAGTTCAGGACAACCAACAGAAAGAGTATAATCTTAATACAAAACAGTGGCTAAGTGATATTATATCTGGGACTGTCCTGGAGCTTTTGGGACAGTTGGCAAGTATACGTCAATTATAATAATATTGTTTCTGGTAAACAAAAAATCCCAACCCAATTTGAACTATTTGAAGAAGTTTCATATTGATTATTATTCTATTCATCATAATTATTATGGTCTTGATGGTTGATGGTGATGACTCTGTTGATATGCCCTTTATGCCAGATCTCTGAGAGGTCCCAAGTTATGTGTACCCGAAAGTTATTAATCAAGCTGCCACATTGACAAGCCTACAATATTGAGTGGGGTTAAATGATTAAAAAGTAATCAATAAAAAAAATGACGTTTAGAAAAGTGATGGAAAATTGATGAAAACATTACATAGAACAAGAACAAACAAGAACTTATTTAAGTGTGACAGAATCTATAATTTTAAATCTAATTTGTCATTCTTAACCTGTTAAGATAGACATTTTGTTATAGGGAATTCAGTAGAAGATAGCTAAAGTCTACATCTCCATAACTAGTTACTTGTGGAACTCACACTCGAGTCATGGATATCAAATTCGACTGTGCCATCTTACCAGTTTAAAAACCCTTAGTAAGGAAAACAGAATTAGCATCACTCATTGTTGCTCCACTTTGTAATAGCTCAAGCAAATGATACAGTTTGTTTTATAGCTGATACAAGGCCACCTACCATGACACTAAAAAGTTCAGTGGTTAGAGCACTGGTGGCTAAAGCAAGTGGCCGTGGGTTCGAATCCCCGGCGACAACTAAGATTTTTTCACATTTTTCCTTTGCTTTTTTCAAGACCCTTTTAGGTGAAAAAGTTTCAATCTAATCAATTTCCACAAATTAAATAAACCACATAATGATACAGAATAAATGGAGGTTAAAGATAACTGTCAATGGATCAATGTTTATTTAGATGCTGGGTAGGACTGGGAGGATAGAGATGTATAGAGTAATACTTACTTAGCTGCAGCAGGGGCTAATTAGCAGGTGTGGTGTGAGCAGGGAGATGTATAGTGACTAGGTGAGAAGTGGGTATTAGTTGTCAAATGAATGTGAGGCTTGAACAATCCTGAATCTAGTACATACACTTATTTTTCGACTACTTTTGGCAAGTGCCAGTATAGAGATAATGTCATTTGGAGTACAAAATGCTCAGGTAATATTCAATTTCACACTGTATTGTGTGACCTTGAATCATTTCTACACCATGATGATGAAGTAATTTTTCCGGACAGTTGGGAAACTTATCTTGTCCATTGAGAAAAATATCTAACAGTAAAGTCTGAGAAGTGTATATAAGGCTTTACAACATTTCCTTGTGGCTAAAAATGGTCAATTGTCAATCGCAGAGTGCCGTGTGGAAGAGTTCAAGCATTTTATCTGACCAACAACTCAATTTCAATCAAATTTGATTTTTGAATATCTTCCGCAAGCAATCACAAAAAAATTTGGGCACTCGGCACCCTGGAAATTCTCAGTCAAAAAAATTCTTGATCTCCAGTTTTCAGACAATTAAAAAATACGTAACCTGCCAATACGGGTTCTAATTTTTTTGAAAGGAAGTATTACATCTTCTTTATGTATAAAAAAGAAATAACATTATAATCTAGATTTTTTTTTATTCGGAGAGCGCAGATCTGTTTTCACCTACGTATTTGTGGTTATTGCATTGAAAGGTTTAAATAATCTTAGTTTTGATGATGAATTGGGGGATGAAATTTGTAGCGTAGGGAAGTACACATGAATTGGTGTTGCAAGAGCATAGCATAAAACGACCCCCCTTCGCCTTACATCTTTTCAACCCAAATGTCCCTATGGGCTGCTTTCAAAAGTTGGAAACTATGTTCAGTGATGTTCTGTGACAGGACAAACATGACTGAAGAGTGAATCAGGCCAGGCAGAATCGTGTTCAAATAGCAAAAACAGATGGGTGTATTCAAGTTACATGTATAGCTATAGAAAATGTGTACAAAAAAAAAACAGCAGTAGGTTGAATAAGTTTCCAAAATATTACTTTATTAAACATTGCCCCCCCCCCTCCCTTGTAAAACGTATGTACACCTTTGACATGGACAGATGATAGATTAGAATTGCCATCTCTTCAAAAAGCCTTGTAAATTAATCAATCACATTAATGCTGTATAAAGTGTTGAGCAATAGTATGTGTCAAGATTATAGAACATAAAAATGTATTCTGTAAATATATTGTACTTACTTATGTTGGTGGGGAACTCCCTGTACAATACATTGCTATACTTTTTAAATTTCCAACAAGCAGCCATCTGTATAACAGAAATAAATCAAAATGATGTAAAATGACTATATTGAAAATGGAATTAGTTACATAATTATTGAGTACTGATTATAAAATTTATTGATTTAGAAGCAGTTCAGTTTTGCTGCTCTGATGCGCCTCAAGAGATTAGCTTTGAAAACAAGTTTGTTTCATCGCATGTCCTTGAACCCACAAAGTTCCAATAATTGCTTACATATAGCTACAGCTGTGAGGTAGCTAGTTTGAAAAATGATAAGTTTTCTTCCTTTAATTTATAATCTTGTATGCTTGCGTATGAAGTATTATTTCCACCTTCTACCTCCAACAAGGTAACGTAGGTTATCTTAGATTTTGAAGGAATTTCTAATTTTAAAAGCAAGTAAGTGTTTGTACTACATGCTAACAACAAAATACTCCTTGTTTCGCCTAAATAACTTTAAATACTAGCTAATTTTGTGTACATAGACTCTCCAATCTTTTCATGTGAGAACAAAACGATTGTCTGCAATGATAAGAATAAAAATTGGCACTTAACGTGTTCATTACTCCTTTACAACCATGACTTCTATTAGTAATCAGGTTCTAATCCTTTATAAAAATAGAATAAATTATTGTTAATGAAAGGGGTTGAAATTAAAGTGAAGATAATGTGAAAGAATTTCAGTTGTTGCCAGGGGATTTTATTCGGGATCCTTTGCAGTAACTATCAGTGCTCTAGCCACTGAGCTGTGGCAGCCCATGACTTTCAAGCTTATCAAACATTTTTTTTTATGCTGTTCATTAGTATATTGCCCAGTCTGTTGTGTATGAGTAATGGATATATTGCCATCAGAACACCCTTTTGGTGTTAGCCACAAACACTTTCTTTTCCAGAGAGCTATTCAAACTAGTACTCGTTGTACAAATCAGTGGCTGAGATATCCAACAGTTGAAATATTATTCCCCATCAACAACTGGTTTCTTATCTAGTGTTTTTTAAGCAACAATTCTCATAATGAATATTATGTATCACAGAAGCCAATAGTGGTTAACGTAGTGTAGTGCTTCATAAAACAATTGCATTAGTGTGCGTCTAGGCTTTATAGAGTAACTCTTCGTACTCACTGTAACCAATTATGGAATACAACATAATACTATGCATTACGGAGGTCTTTGTTCTCTAAGTTACTGAAGTCCTACAATTGAAAAGAAACCTTATCCCAACAAACTTTAATAAATGAAGACACAATTTTACTTATGAACGTACTAAGCAACTATTGCACACAGCCATAATTCAACAAATAGTCAAATCAATTTACCGCAAGCTAATTGCTAAACATAGTAGAGCAAAATACAATTGCATACCATAACATTAAATTTTTACGCTGAATACTATCAACATTTTGTGAGGAACCCAAATTTGAAGTGTGTAAACTTCAATATAATCTGAACTGGACATCACCACTTTATCTAACATGTTGCAAGCTATATAATAGCATTTACTTCCAGTTTACCACTCTGTGATGTCATCAGGTTGTAATGAAAGTTAAATTTTAGCTATTAAATGAAACGACTTCTTAATGAGTCAGTAACCTCTGTTTTTTTGCCTTTTCGGTGACTTTCAGTTTTTTGTGTTTGAATCACATAATCTTCTGGGTCAAGTCTTTAGATAGTCTTGAAGAAAAGGGTTAAAGGATTGTTGGGCAGGCTTACATAATTGAAACATTTCTGAGATGAGATCAGGCAAACTCTTCATGTTGACAACTATACCCGGTTTTGAAGCTTTTTTGTTAAAGATTTGAAATCTATGATAATTGGCAAGACATTGAAACTGAAATTGTACTGCTTAGTTCAATCACATGTAGCTTTGGAACAAGACAACATATTAAATTCTTACATGGCGATGCAAATACGAACTCATATCTAGTGACAAGAACTACACATACAATATTGTAAAATGAAGTAGCTCAACTGCCACAAATAATATAGTCTAGTTTACTAGATTTACTAGATTTTGAAACATTCAAAACTCCCACTGATAGATATGAATGTATAAGAAGGAGAGTACCTGATCTGCTACATTTAGCTTCTAGCTAAGTCCATCGACTAGCTAATTATATTTGTACTCACTGTACTCCAGAGTGTAAGCCTGACACACCCCAGCAACTAGGATAAAGTTACAGTATTCTTAAAGAACTGGGAGGTACCCGTGACTTGCCCTTCATGCCCCACCCCTTTTCAATATACAGCACTTCTGGCCCAACAGCACCAAATTTTGGTGCTGTTGGGCCAGAAGTGCTGTATATTTGGCGCGAGAAATGCATGGTCGAACGTCAGACAGGTGTTTTTCTCCTGTAGTTTTTGTTAACAATTCACGTCGACGTAGCGCATTAGTCTCCGTATCTGCTGAGGTGGCTGCGTAGTCTATAGTGAATAGGGTGTTTATACTAGGAAGCAAATGTGCAGTCTGAGCAAATCTTGGCACGTACAGTATTATCAAGTGATATAAGCCATGTTATACCCAAGCAACAACTATTACACTGTTTTGACTAATAAGAAAATGTTATATATGGCCATTCTGACCTTTGCCTGTTTACTGTAAGAGGGAAGACTCACCAGAGAGCCTCAAGCCCCTTCCCACCCCCACTAGATGCTGGTTTGTTGCTTGTTTGATTTTTTGGTTGTTGTTGTTGTTGTTGTCTTTGCTGCTTTGTTATGCTGCTGTGGCTAGTATGAGGTAAAGCCAATATAGTGAGAGGCGTTCTCCTGTGCTCTTATAGTCTGGCCCAGTATTGTGAGTCAGACCCTTGAAGAAAGCTATCTGATAGACAACAGATGGTAACAACTAGATTCTATCAACCATTAATTTTATTCATAGGAGGGAGTAGATTTGGACTTACCATATTGGTGAAGTTTGTATTTCTCAAGCCGTATGGAGAGACTCACTCAAGTTCCTTTCAATTTTAAATTTTCTATTGTTTGCTTGTTGGTTTTTTAGGACCAGGGATCTGTAGACCAGTGAGTGTTCAGGAGCCTACACAGGATTCTTAAAAGGAAGGGGGTTCTTGACTGCATCCTTACGCATGCACCATAAAATATTAAATTAATACACATGGTTGATGACAAAGATTATTGAAACAGTAAGGTAGCTAAAACACTCCATTCTTTGTATGTATTTCTCTTAGAAAATATAGATGGTGTCATACATTAATGTCAATTTCACAATTTATGTGAAAAGTTCTGATTCACTTAATCTCTTCACTGTACCACATTTTGATTAGCTACTTTGTATTGATAACTTACAAAGTGAAATAAATTTAATCCCTACAAACAAAAAGATATTGAAGCATTACCTACAGCTATTGTAAAGCTATTATTTATCTGTCGGTTAGTAATTTATACTCTCACTGGTCAAAACTAAATAACTTCAGGCTCAGTGATGTTATTAAAATTTTTAATTTGAAAGGAAAGTTCACCTAATGTCCATATATCTGCCCCCCACTGTGTACGCCCCTGGTGTCATAAGGTGCAAAATATTGCATGTAAGATATATAATTCATATTTTAGTACTGCTTTCTTCAGAGATGATCCAAGTTCCTAGCTGGAGATACTTTGTGGCCCAAGTCCATAATTTATGCATTGCTAGATGAAACAGCATTTTTTTAGCATTGGCATCATTTTGATCAAAATGATTTCATTGGGTGAAATATTATGTATATCTGATGCTTCGAGTAACCTTTGCTGACAATTTTCCTGACTTTCTTTGACTTGGACATCCTGTTTATCTTCTTCAATAGCTGAAGGAAGATACGGGGACAGTATTTGATGTTATCGATAATGCTAGTATATTTAAATCTAATCTTAAAGTATGTAAAACCGCTATCATCATTGATATCACAGAGGAACATGTTTACTACTCGGCACTACATGAGAAGTTACTACTTCACCTGTTGATGAACATTGATTGTCCCATAAGCTAGCATAAACCACAAAAAAATTGACAGACATACACAAAAAATAATAAAGCATTTTTTTTGTTCAGCGTGCCTAAAATGGAGGGGTTTTCTTTAAAATTGTATAAAATTTACATCACTGACAACAAATAAAAGTTAACTCAACAGACTAGGAAATTATGAGAAATGGAAGAGATTGGGACAGGTTGGCTGTTTAGCAAAGCTATCTATAGCTATCGAACAACACTGCAGTAAAAATAAATTCCCACACATAACGTTCAATGTGGAAATTTTCCAAATGATAGGCACCTTTTCCCAACTGCACATCAGTGATCCCACCCACCACTCCCCTGGCCATTACAGAAATGCACAACTGTAACCAATAACTCTAATTAAGGCAATGTGCAATTGGCTTAAATACTAGTGGAAGCAATGCCCGCTTCTGGCAGCCATGTGGTTGCAAAAGTCACATGATTGCCTTCATATACTCTACAAGCTAGCTAGGGAACTAGGCACACACCATTAATGTGCTTAACATCACATATTCTTTTAATTTAGAATAGCATGCTAGTGAACAAATCCTGCCAGCTACCTCTGAAATTTTAGTAGTTTCAACAACTGGAGGTTCATCAAACACCCTATTTGCACCCGTAGCCAGGGTGGGTTTGGTCGAACCCGCCTTTGAGTGACCGGAAGTAAATTATTTAGCCACACCTCACATTTAACTTATGGTATGTCGACTTCGTGTCTAAATCGCAATGGAATATTCTGCTATTTAGCTATATACATTCCGGGATATACTTCATACTCTATATGTGGACGGCCTAGTCTGATTCCAAGCTTTCAATTAAACATTGAGCTCCTTGACTACAAAACATCGCTCTCGTTATGGCACTGATAAAGCAAGCTACGCTACAACTATTCTTTTTATGGTGTGCCGTAATGTACTTATTTAGATAACTTATAGTACGAAAGGCCTATTAATGGTTCACTGTTTGTGTACAGCTCACGGTAGTGGTTAGAAGCCTGGTTACACGAGAATGATATATAGCGTTAGCAGTTTACCGCTTATAGTGCAGACAGTCAGCAGTGTTCACTGAAGTTTCTATGAAATCCGAACACCCCTGTGCAAACTCCTGGTTACAGGCCTGCCATTTGTAAACTGTATAGCTATAATATTAGCTGTATATTATGCCATAAACCTAGTCAGTTCAAATATGCTGTTGAATGATAGTAAATTGTCAATAAATGATTTTGACTCAAAAAAAAAAAATGAATAGCAACTATGACAAAGTATGTTGAAAATAATATTATGATCACAGCTACCATACTACACTAGTCCAAACCCTCCATGACAGAGTAAAGCAGTGTCTATGATGTAAATTCAATTGCACAAGTTGAGGCCGTAGGCAGAGGTTGAAGTGATCAAATGTTAAAATCGGAGATGCATATAATCCATTACCTATAAAATGGTGGCACCTCCTCTTTTTCATTAAAAATATTAAAAGAATTTCCAGAGTTATAGGTCCTACAAAACAATACAACATTAATGTCTGAAATATATACATTTATTGAATGCAGTGTCAACAGAGATTACTAGCTGTTATGCTGGCTGTTTCATGCTAACATAATTAGAGACTAGAGATGAAGGAATAGAAAGTCTACCTTCTCCAACCATGAAACCCAAGAATTTAAAAGAATAGTAATACCATCTGCACTTAGTAGCTTTTACGGTCATTGTTAGGACATGTTTAACATATTGTAAATGATCTGAGAAGGACTCACCATGCAAAAAGTGTAATATACAATAGTGTATAACAATGTTTATCTTCTAGTATACAACTGGAATACTCCTGGTATTCTTCTGGTATACACTATGTGTAAAAATGGCTTATAAGTACCGTAATACGCCATTAGGTATAACAGTAGTATTCTCCAGAAATACACTAGTGTGTACACATGTGTATAACTGATGTATTACATAGTTATTTTGTGGTATACTTGAATAATAACCACACAATACACTGGTATTACTCTGCTACACCACTGTGTATATATTAACTGTGTATTATGCTGGTATTCATTTGTTATAACACTGTGTATTACATGGTTATTACTTTGCCATAACACTGTGTATTACATGGTTATTACATTGCTATAACACTGCGTACTACATGGTTATTACTTTGTTAATACCAATGTGTATTACATAGTTATTACTTTGCTATACCACTGCTTATTTCGCTGGTATTACTTTGTTATACCACTGTATATTACGCTGATATTATTTAGCTACAATACTGTAAAAATAATTGTAGTAACAAAAATATTATCAAAAATTGTGAATTATACAAAACAAATTAATAGATTCGTTCAGTTTGAAAATTAGTTGTTTGCTTCTTTAGGTAGGTCCACTTTCAATGGAATTCCAAGGGATCAAAGGACATTTTGTATTTATCCGACATCATTGTAAGTGTCGTCGATCCACTTTCTTCGGCAGTACACCTTCACCTCTCAAATTTCTGTAACCAAAATATTATTTGTGGTGCATTAATATGGAGCAAGAGTGCAACTACCTCAGTAGCTACATTGGCAAAACACACACACACACACACAAATTAAACAAGTTTAATAGCAAGTACCGTGTTTTGACATGCTCTTCATCTTGCACAGATGAATGTATTTCCCTCTCTTCTGTCTCGTGTCCTACATGTCTATATCATATATACATATAATATCAGTCAATGTAGTTTTAATACTCAAAGAAAGGAACTTTACAGACATCAATGGCCATTTTTTTGAAGAAATTGTTATTGATAATAATGTTTTGTTACCTATAAACAAATTCACTATTGACCCTTACCTTAAACCCCTCTCTCTTACCTATGCACACAACTTTCTTAGCAACTCTTACCCATGAACAATATTTATTGTGACCATTACCTATAAACATATCTACTCAATTTAATTACTAAAAACATCTTTTTAATCGAGTTTCACTTGACCATCAATAAGAATGCCGCTATCTCATGTATATACGTAACTATTATAACAAACTCCTTGTATAGCTCAATGACCCTGTACCTATCCACACTGCGGCTGGGGGAGGAATTTCAGGGTGGCCCTATCTCTATTTATAGCCTGTTACCCGAGCGACCGCGCTTGTCGTTAAGAACTATAAATCTGATACAGTCTGGTATGCTCGTAAGAAAATGTATTAGCGGGGAAAAGTCTCATATAGTTCTTAGCAACCATAATTATGGTAGAAGGCAGATCAAAGCAAAATGGAATAATGAAGAGTTATGGTACTTTAATACAATTACTAAGATAGCTAACGCTATACTTTGCTCGTTGTTTATGTTCTGGCTATAAAATAGTTATGAACCAAAATCATTAGGTTTGTATTTCGATTTATAAATCGCATACAAACCTCAATTTTGGTTTATAACTATAACATGAAACACTGTCGATCTGTACCCAAAATGCCCCTCCTACTCATGGACACGTCCCTTAATGATAAATACATCTCTGTGATCAAGCACTTCGCAATTATTGACTCTTTATACATATGAATACATCTCTCATATCTTATTCTAAGAAAAAACATCTTAGTATTCCTCACCAATAAGTGCCATATCTTAGTGATCTTTACCTACATATATGATGTGAACCGATCTTTTTTTAGCAACCTGACTTAAACAGTTTTCCTTAGCTATAAAAAGTAAACATAGCTACTACACTTAGAGATACTTACCAATGAACACATCTCTTTAAGTGACCCATACCATGTGAACACACCTTACCTATCTTTAGGTGACCTAACCTATGAACATATTTAATGACCCTTACCTATTATTACGTGACCTAACATCTCCTTAGGTGGTGACCTAGCCACTAAACACATCTCTTTAAGTAACCCTAACTTGTGAACACATCTTAAACGTCCCTTACCCATCATTAGGTGACCTAATTTACGAACACATCTCTTTAAATAACCTCTACCGTATGAACATGTTTTGAACTACAAGAGTGGGTACAAGGAGACTACAGGAGTGGGTGCAGGGAGACTACAGGAGTGGGTACAGGGCATCTACAGGAGTGGGTACAGGGCATCTACAGGAGTGGGTACAGGGAGACTACAGGAGTGGGTACAGGGAGACTACAGGAGTGGGTACAGGGAGACTACAGGAGTGGGTACAGGGAGACTACAGGAGTGGGTACAGGGCGAGCATGTTCATTGGTATCTTTTAGGCTACTATTATCATTGCATAATTTTTTAGTGTTTTCTTTGTATTCTCGTCATATTTCCATCCTAACTCAATCATTTCTTCCCCATTAAATTGGACATTTTGGATATTATCACTATTTAGCTACTTAAACACTAAAACAATTCATTTTTAAGACATACTTTTATGGAATAAATAGTAATTAAACCCTATATTTAGCATTGCTTGTTTTTATAGTCAAGTGTTACTTATGTCCACGGTATGATATTGGCAGTTTAGCTTGGATCTGTGCAGTATTGTGTGCAGTGTTGCACTGATACTGTGATCTGCAGTTATAGGCTTGCCCTAAAAATATTAAAAACCAATAATACCTCTAACATTTTTGTGGTAAGCTGTTATTACTGTTTACTTTAGCCATAATCAACAATAAGGCCTAATTTATCCAAATGGTTGAATATTTTGTCCTTTAGATCTCCTATGTATTGAGAATAAAGTAGCATACTACATCTTTTCTTGATATGTATCAATAATTTATTTTTGATGTGATTATGATGTAACTTTGTGGTTGATCCAATGCATTGCATTCTGAGTAGAAAATTCCACCTTTTGGTGATGTCAGAGCCATAGCTTAGCTTTATTGGCTGATTAGGACTATTCCATTCCATCACATACACATGCAAATAGCATGCTTGTGGTTGGTTATTAAATCAAGTTTTACCTAAGTGAGTAGAAGATCATTAAACATTGTTTGCTGTTCAATATTCATAACTCCTTAATCTGTACCATCAAAAAAGCTATTATCTGGTATAGTATCATTTATGTTTACAAGCATAAAAGATTTGGAACTTTTGTTTACATTAAAACAATTCTGGTATTTCTGAGATGAACCTTATTATATTTCATTTGTAATAATTGTAATTTGTAATACGATTATCAATAATAATTATATTATTGATATTATAATAATTAAATTATAATGTTTCACACTAATGAGAAAATACAGGATCGTTTATTGATAACGGTTGATAGCTAATAAACAATCAGTATTTTTCCATATCTGTGTAACACAAATTGTGTGGGTTTTTTTTGGTCAATGATTTTGTGAACTTATAAAACCTTTTTGGCACACACTACAGTAGTTTTAGTTCTCCAGTTAGCATATGAACCCAGTTGTGGAGCCAATAAATACATTTTCTTCAAATATAGCTAATGTACATTTCTCTTCTCACCATTATAAAAAATCGTGTAGGATTTAGTTCATGTAAGCCAAAGCAGCAAAGCTGGGATACTATAGTGATAGCTAAATAATTCCCAGCAAATACATATTGTTCCTTTCTATGATTCTATAAATGATAACTTGGATTCATAATTTAAGTGCCACTTGGAATATAAGCATACCCTTTGTGTCCAAATTGGGTTCCACTAATAGCATGAGAGACTTTCACCTTCACTTGTGTTCATGCACTTGTTAAATTGCATAACTTTAAGAAGTTTCTGAATATGGATTACAAGTCATAATTTTACTCAATAAATATAAATTTTATCCATAATATTTTTCTCTACAAGATGTTTGTATGAGCTCACCAACATTGAACACTGCATCAGCAGTCTTTATCATTGACAGACACATGGATTGGATGAAAGGACCAATCAAACCCTGGTTCACACTCTCCAAAAGTTACCAACATTAGATAATGACTGGGATTTCAAGATTGATGCAGCTTTGTATGCTTACAGAATCAGTGTATATGACTCTACCAAGTTCAGCCCGTTTTTTCTAATGTTTAATTGTCATCCTCGAATGGTAGTTGATCATTGAACTTCCACATCAAATGAAGAACATGATTAACAGCATGAAAGTAGCTTGCATAACCTGCAGAATATCATGGAAACTATACTGGATATCGAAGAGAAAGTTCATAATAAAGCAGATAACAACATATGTGCAGCACAGGACTTCCAAAATGCCAATATCATGCAAAAATGACAGTTATAAGGTTTAAAAATTCATACAATTTTGCAATATTTTAACTTCATAATAATTTTTATTTTCAGCATTTCAGAATTGGTACCAAAGTTATATGAGGAATTCACACCATATGAGAGGAAACCTGGATGAAGAATGGAAAGGTCCTTATCAGTTCCATGCCAAGCTGTCCAAGGGATGCTACCAACTACAAACACTCAACAAAAACGTTTTAAAGAAATCGACCGGTCAAAAGTACAGAATGAGCACAGATTCCTGTATTTTATTCTGCCACAATTTGTATTGTGGCTCTATGCACCTTCTTTATTCTGGCTCTTCTTCTTGGTATATCAAAGTAAACTGAGTTGGAGGTGGCTATAGATGAATTGCAAATAGCAGTACAATCTATCATTAATAGTTAGCTATAACAACACAGCGTATTAGCAACTAGTTAGCTAGTTACATAACTAGTTATTCGTTGTGCTTTACAGCTGTAAGCTTGGTAAAACTTAATGAAACGTAATGATTGCATGCAATGATTTATGATTGCAGTGATAAGAAGTGGCGTGTATAAGGAATCAATGTAGTACCATCTGAAAGTAGACTTACTATGCAGTCTCTGTTTCAAGTACCTCCATCTCAAGTAGGCTTTCTACTGCATCCATCTCCAGTTGGCTCCTACAGCTCCTTTCTATTCCACATCTCTACCTCTATATAGTTCTGCTATGAATTCAAGGACTCAGTGTTTAAGCAAGAGAGATAAACTCAATTGATAATATCATGTATTTACAGGTGTGTTTTGAATCATAAAAAAATTAGGGAACTAAATGAGTGGGCTATAATTAATCACAAATTGTGCCCTTATGTTTACATGTATTGTTTTTAAAAAGTTAACTACAAAAAATCATGACAAGAATTGATTGAAATAGTGTGGTAAAGGGTTTTCATATATGTAGGTTACAGTGGTATAGTCCAATTGAGTGGAAATTATAGTTTAAAATTTTGGACTTATTGTTTACACATTCAGAATATGTTTTGAATCTTGTGTAGGTATACACGCACACACACATGCATACATGTGTGAAAAGTATATTATCAACATGTGTAGCTACCCATTTTGTGCTGTAATGGACTTCCTGTATCACCTAGGTGAATAATGGTTTGGTGCAAAAAGACAGGAGTTGTTTGAGCATGTATAGATGATAGTGTGTGCATGTGTTTTTTAGTGTTAATGTGGTGCACAAGATTATCATTTCCCTAATTGCACAACTTATATTTATTGATTAGCCACACACCTATATATAAGTACATATGCCCATGTTTGCTATACAAGTCTAGCACTCAACTCATCCAATCTAGTTTTTAACCCTCACCGCACATGCATGGTAGGGTTGTAATACTGAATTTGTCTGCCAATTGTTTTGCAGCCACGACCCACAGATAGAAGCAGAGAACGGGAGTAGAGCAGCACAGGCATTTCAGCTCCGGCCACCTTCCTCCAACATCGCAGCCACCTGAGAAATCCCACACACTCTCAAGTCTTGTTGAACTTATTGAACAGGTGGGAAATCTGAACTAAGAGGGGAGTGGTTGGCAATGATATAGTCTGTTCACAGTCCATTCACGCAAATATGAGGTAAAGGGTTTACAGGTTAATGAATTAGGCAAGATGTACACAACTGGGAACGTATAGCTTAATGTATGGATAGGATTATAAAGGAAGAAATATGAATTTGAATTACATAGTAGTGAGGTAAAGTGTATGCACCACAATATTCATATGGTATGGATCGAAGGGTCCATACATCAGTCAGTCAGTCAGTAAGTCAGTCTTTCTGTCACACAACAACAGATCTCAAAGACAGTGGCCTTCTTATCAGATGACAACCTAAACTACATTATGATTTGTTTTTTTGGAATACTGGGTTACACTGGCAATTATACATACATACATACATACATACATACATACATACATACATATACACACACATATATACATACATACATATATACCTACATACATACACATATGATACGATATAAAAACGCTCACTATAATGCAAATTTACACAACCCTTAATGTTGACGTCACATACGTAGGTGAGTACGAATCCAATGTGGAGCTCTCACCAGACCCTTTCCTTCCTCCCAGACCCACATATAATGGGAAGGTAAAGGGTCGGCTATGCCAGACTATGGATGGGTAGGCATAACCCAAAATGGCTGCGGTAACTAGTAGCACGTGGTTCACTAGCTAATTGCCTGAAATATATCTGCCTAGTGCCTTTTCCTGGACTTCTTGTCTTCTGTAAAAGCAGCTACACAACATGCTGTATCACATAACAATATTAAATGTAAGTGCAATCAGCTAATTAAACATTAATAATATTAGCTACATCACCTACTCTAAACAAAGAAAGCTCGGGTTCAACCATCTGGTGACTGAATTACCAAATCTTACTTTTATTAGGAAGAGCCAAAGTAACAAAAAAGTATATACAGTCACAAGATCTAGTGTATACGCAGTTTCAAAATCCCCATAAAAAAACTCTAACCTTCTAGCATATAGCTTCTAGCCTCTTTTATCTTCACACCTGCAAACTCCAACTAGAGCACACATGGTAGCAAGTCCCCTATTTCAGAAGGCGTAGACTGTTGATATAGTTACAGTTACCTAAAAAATAATCCGAAAGTTCCCTGATCTTTCGTAAGGCACTTAGCGTTATTAAATGTGGACAGTATAAAGCTCATCAGTGTTAAAGTTTAGCTATATAGCTAATAATGTCCATAGCTAATCCATAGATAGAAAATAATTTTAGTGTTTCTTTGGCCCTTGCTAATAATAATAAGATTTGGTGATTCAGTCACTAGATATTTGAACCCGAGCTTTCTTTATTTGGAGAAGGTGATGTAGCTAAGATTATTAGTGTAAAGTTTGCTAGCTGCACTTACATTTAATATTTTTTATGTGATATAGCTAAGATTAGTAGTATTTGCTGCTTGCAGGCATATGATTTACTAAAGTGTACTGCTGTAAAATCTGTAGTGTGCTTGAGAGGAAACTATGTAGTAAACTCATATTCTGGAACAAAAATTACACTGGAATGGTAAAACATGAGTAAAACATAGCTAGTTTTGTTCATGTGGTTTGTATTTTGTTCTAGAATTAGAGTTTAGTGCACAGTAAACTCTACAGTAATTTAAAAGTACACCTCAGTATAACAAGGACCTTTGCTGGTAAGTTAATATGTTTTATGTTTATCCTGTATATGGTCTGCTCATTTTAAAGGATACGCATGACATGAAAGGTTTCTTAAAAATAGTAATGTAATTGACACTAAGTTTAACCGATATAGTATCTAGTCTATCACACTCAAGAGATATTGAAGTGTAGTAGAGTATAAAATATTTAATTATTTGTTTTGCATTATTTCTAACAGCCTGGTTTAAATGATCAGGTACAAATTACTAACTGTAATAGAAGCTTTGAAAACAAATCCAAGATCACAACATATTTGATGTTTTACTCTGTATAACAACTAAAATAATGACTAGCCTATTTTTACCAAAGGGCAAGATGTCCTTATCCTACTGTGTATCTACTATAATTATAAAGAAAGGAAGAAAAAGTAGGAAAAACTACTTGCAGGCTGCTGTAAGTATGGAAGCCTGTGTTGTAGACTTCTCGTTTTTAATTTTCTGATTGCATATTATATAACTTGAAGTAATCACTTTATTACTTTTATAATGTGGCAAACCCTGGTAATTTTTTTAATATTATAAATGTTGTAGCTATAATAGTTGACTTACATCAGGTGAAACTGTAAAAATTGCAGTAGTTTGAACTGGTGCACATGCATTGATTATACGCATGGGTACAATGTTAACTTATGGAGTAGTCTCTGCAATTCTTGATATAGATAATTTCTTTTATTCTTCACAAGTTATAGCCACTCACCCTTTTAGCAAAGCCTCTTTAATGTACATTTCACATGTCTTCATTCATGCAATGGACCACGTTTTAAGCTGGCCTGTTGGCGTACTAAATTATGGTTTGAATTGAAACTACATTTCTAGTTTCTCATCAACTATATTATTGGAAATGTCATAAGGGAGGGAGGGAGGGAGGGAGGTCATTTCATTTCAATATAATAATGTAGTTGACTTCTATAGGAAAAAGAACTGAAATGGCATATAACAAGTATGATGTAGTAGTGGTGTGGTTAAAGCAGTGGGCATGACCTGCATAATAAATTTTGAAGCAGTGGCTGTATCACTTGGCAGGTGCAGATGAGAAACAAGGTATTTAGTTGTTTTTTTTGCCAAAAAAATAAAAAGACATCAATCCATAAGCGAGGAGGAGGTCTGTTGTCATGTTATTTAATTGTTTGGGGGTTTTTTTGGTACACTTTTGTTTTTACACCTTCAATAAACCCAATAATAGTGAGCTGCTCCTCTGCATGGTTATGTGTGTGCATATGTGTTGCAAAGTTCAGTTTGAGCAGTATAATGTATGTGTGTATGTAGTTGTGTGTGGTTGAATGTGGTGGCTTGTACCTGGAAAACCTGAGCAGCTGTAATTGATTTTGTGAAGTTGACTCTGTAACTAATTTTCTCCACTACACATTTCCATTCATTGAAGTAAGATGTGTCAGGAAATGAACCCAGGTATGTATGGGATTCAATTGAGGCTATTTTGTATGCACAAGTATGATCTACAGTCATGACCCACAAAAGTTTATATATTTCAGTCTGTAATGAAATTTATATGCGACGAATATTATTGAAGAATGTTATTGTTTTTTTTTTGTATTTTGTTTTCATTGTTTCGAATGTTCAATGGTGCAAGATCATTTCATTTTGTGGTCATTATACTTTTTTTTATGTATGATAAATTTTTTAAATTTATAGACAATAACAAAGATTGCAGACAGTCTACTATTGTTATAACCAGTGTAGTATACTTTTGATATACTTAAGATATACATATGGTATACATATGGTTTACATATGGCTTACACATGTAGTATAATTTTATTATCTATGTTATACCTCAGGAGACACACTAATGTATATTATATGAGTGACCCAGGTGTTTTTCATATGTATAACTAAGCAATTCTTATGTTATACACTGGTGTATACTGAAGATCTTGCATGGTGATGGTAGGTACAATTATCCTAAAAGAGTGCCAAATTCACCGACAAAAAACATAATTGTGCACATTATGGAAAATAAAATTAGGTGGGCAATAAATTATGTAAACATAATAAAGTGAACATAAGTACGCTTTACTCTGGTAAATCTGACAATGATCAGCTACATCACACACTCTTCATTAAACCAAATTAGTTTGTCAATTTCATACAAATTTCTATTTTAATGCTAAATTATCACTACAAATGTGTATCAATATGAAAAGTATTGAAAGTGTCATCACATTTAAACATTCTTATCACAAACTTACCTTTTTAATCGATTTTTCATATACGGCTAATATTAGCATTACAATTATAAAAGTGAAGAAGAAAGTGATGATTGGGATAGCAACAACTACAGTCCAAACAACAATAAAATAGTAAATGTGTTAATATTTTCATCATAACTTACGTATTATCTCATTTGCTCCATTTGTTGTGACATTTATTTCAGTACTTACTGAAACAATTTCGTAACTAGTCAATAGTATATCAGAATACAAAATTTCTCTTTCAAATATTCCTTCCGTGTTTTCATTGAAAGTAGTCACCCAGTAAGTTCCATTTGAAATAAGGTTGTAAGATACTAGCATATTGCAATTTCCACTAAATGTATGAATATACTTCATAAGAACTTCATCAAATCTTTGCAAAATGACTTGAATAGATTTGTTGCAAGTACATAATACTTCCACAATCAAGCCTATGTTGTTGACTGTACAATTACTATTGAATCCAGAGGTTGGTTCTGTATGTGCATTATTTATAATGTGATTTACATATATATTTACTATGTACAACACATTATGCAGATACAGTGTAATTCATTGTCTTAATATGCAGTAAAAAGTCTCATTTTTAATTTATATATACTTTTTATTTAGCTAATAATGTATAATCATTATTTAATTATATAAGGCTATGAAAAGTACAATGTTTACTGTAATGAATACCAGAGTTTATTTCAGGGAGGGGGGGGGGAGGAAGAGAGGCTTCCATCCCCCTCCCCCTTTGATTGTTTTGCCCCCCCCCCCCCACCCCTTTGAGTTAGAGTATTAATTTAATGGAAATTTGTAAAATTAAAAGCAATTCACTGAATGATGTGACACAATTGCTTAGGGGAATCACCAGGTATTCTCATCCAGTGAGAAAAGCTAAACACAGACAGCCTGCCTTGATACACTTAATATGTGAACAGATTCTCTCAACAGATGATGTAGTAACATTCATTAAGAGGTGGGCAAATAGTAGCAAGTGCCTTGAGATTTGGAAAGGTTAGCGATCAAGATGAGGCTCGTTAATTTTGCAGTATTTAAAGTTTTGCATTGAAACTAATGATGAATGTCCCATGCATGTTTAGTTCGTCTTATGAAGACAGCATTTACATCTGATTTCACTGCCCAGCTATATTGTTACCTGACTGGACTGAGGAATGATTTAGTAGCTAGCTAGTGTATACTAGTGCTGAGGGTTTGCAACTTAGGTGCTTCATTTACTTACTGCATTCAGGCATGCAGTTAACTCCTCAGCATAAATTAAAGCAAAACTACCACATACTGCAAAATATATTATAAGCTCACATAATTATACATGACGAAATTGGGTATTATCCAAATAAAGCTAGTACACTATTATGGAGTTGATCAGTTTCGCATTATCTCAAAAATCAGCCAAAATAACTGCACCCCCACTTCAAGTCATATCCACGCCCCTTTATCTCCCACCCCCTGGAAAAATTCCAGAAATAAACTCTGAATACCAGTGAGTAAACTCTTCCAATAGAAGATTTTACTCAATGGTATTCAGATTAAAAATAATAACAATTTTGCTGAAGAGCATTAAGAATTATGCTCTCCAGAAAAATTGTTATCATTTTTAATCTAAAAGTCCTGCACTAACTGTTGGGTAATAGAATCAATGAGTAAGTGGAAACCAAAAGCAATGCTGGTAGTGATAAGTGGATAAAAATAGACTATGTGTTTATCAAGTAGGTGAAATACAGCATAAAAGAATGAGGATTATGTTGTACTTGAAAACTAATCGATTGGTACACAAGGGAGAGAGTAATACTTATAATTGCACATATACTTGCATATTATTAACCATAGATATATCATGCAGCTATTCAATAATAGATTGCTATTCCTTGGCATGTATAATACTAACATTGTGACTATTGTCACTATGATAACTTTGAGGAATAAAAGATTCAATTTACCAAAACAATAACCTTAATTATTGTGTACTGAATCAGCCTATTGAGTGCCTTTATGTACAAAAATGTATTGAATTGGAAAGTATTGTAAGCCAGCAATATTCCGCAGGTCCGGAGTTATGTGTTGGGTTATCGCTTCCCCTAAAGCTTCAGTTTTACCAATTTGATCCAATTACATTAATTTGGTTAAATAAAATGGCTTTATATGAATGCACAGACTTTTTATTACTAGCTATGAGTAGCTGTTGAGAAGAGCTAAACTCAGAATCTCTTATGATGTTATATGGTTGTGATTTTGTCAGATGTCTATTCCAACTTCTTTGAATGGAAGTAAGAGAGCTAGGTTCATACAGACAACCACTTGCACTCTGAGAGAAGTATTAGTAGTATTAATGTTAGCTAAATAGATGTGACTACAGATCTATGTGATAGCAAAAGAGATTAAAATATCATCTGGGAATCACCATGGTATTTTAGAATGTGGAATAACAGATAAATTCCACTTCTATATGTCATGCCAATAACTATTTTGTGTCCCATAGAATTCTGTCATGTTGAATTACGCAGACGTTTAGATTAATAATATGACTGTAGAATCAATGTAGGAACATTAAATCATTGCATTGGCTCTTTTATTTGAGAAACAATAACAATAGATTTTTACCTATAAATTCTGCATTTTCTTCAGTTTCTATTGTGGTATCAATAGCAAGAAAACTTGTTTCCGCAGCAGGTAAACCTGAATTAATCTTATTATCATATTCAATATCATAAGCAAAAACAGTATCATAGTTATAATGAGGCAACAGCATAGAGTTAAAACCTTCTTCTGCTATTTCTCTTTGTGCAGGAAAAAGATATGGTGGATATCTTTCTGTTAAAGTTTGTTTTTTGTTCCAAAAAATATATAGCACTCCTTTTGCTCTTGTTTCATTAATAAATGTTGAAAAAATATACAATTCATCAGTGGATTCATTTGTCGTAATATTGATACTTCTGACATCAAAAGTGCCTGAAAAGCATAATATTATAAATAATGTTACAAAAATTGTTTAACACTCTATTTTACTATAATAACATTGTGCTATTTCAGCAGTGTAGGAATATGTTTTGGTAAAGGGGAACCCAAGGGCATATTTTTGTAGTTTTAAAAGTGTTGATTTGAAAAAACCACCTTGTTAGATTGAACCCCAAAATTATGGGCGAGTTCCAGCCCATGGAGCCGCCCCTTCCTACATCTTTGATCTTTCACACCAATAGCATAATATCCAGTTGTCCTAATAGCTAACTGGCTGGTGAGTGAGACACTAAAAGAAGAGCGCATGAGTAGAAATCTAATTATATTATGTGCATGTGAACAGAAAAAATTAATGGCGTGTTCCATAAGTTAATTTTATTGACAGAATAGAGAAGTGATATTTCATGAACCTTTTAGTTACAAAAAGTATTTATTTCTTTTTAATTGAACAAAGCTTGCTTCATAAATGACCACTCAATCCCCATCTAAAATAGACTGAAACAGAGAATTATTCATTGGAATACACATCTTGTCTTGTAAACTTCACTGAATATCATCGCAGTATCACCACTATTTTTTTAAGATACGGAATGAAGTGCAGTTCTTGTAGTCGGCATTTTGCAGTGACTATTGCTACCATAACCTTTATGGTTATACATTATTTTATCCACTCAAAACAAACATATCCCATCATAATTGGGTCTATTACATTACTTGAAATTGTAACTATGGTATACCATATCAACTCTCAAAAATATGAAAAAGTAGAACCCTGAAATCCTTGGTAAAAGATAAACTTATGACAAGGCAATGTAACAAAAATGCAGTATTTTTAATATAGTTGTTAAAAATCTCATTTTATAGTGTAGTAATATGTTATTGTTTCCCTTGTGTTAGGATAGCCAAAAAGCTTAATTTCTAGGAGAAAAGGGTCCTACAAGTTGTATTAAAATGGGACTGTTAACTTCAAAGAACAGAGATTTCATTTAACACCATATCTGTCGTGTTCATTGGTCTTTACTGCAATTAATACAGATTCATACCGAGACCTGTTTATTCTTCCAAAAAGCATTCTGGCAAAGCTTTCAAACAGTTTCAAGTACAGGTGATTTTAAAAAATGCTTCATGCAAGTGGTTGCAATGCAAGAATTTTTTTAACAAAAGACATGGATGTACATATTATTTTAATTCATTTTGCAACATTGTGTTATACTGAACACTTAAAAAGTATTGTGCCATTTAGAATTGACAATATATTATACAAATACAGTCACGGCGATAGTTATAATTCACAAGTATTAGAAACTGTTTACATCATAATTCTGCAATGTACAGAATGTGTTCAGTTTATCTAAGCAAGATGATTTGTATATTTAAATAAAACCTTTAAATTTATTAAACGCAACTAAACATTAAACTATACCATAAATACATATAGAAATGGTCTTACTAATACTTCCTAGTGATATGTTCCGGGAACTATTTCCTGTTGGGGTGTTCAGTGACACGTTGTAATAGTATTTGTTGTCCTCCAATTCAAATTTAATTATTCTTGAATGATCTTCGGTTTCAGATATATATGTATAGTTATTGTCAATTATAATTATAGCATCATGATTACAAATACTCTGGTTCTAGAAACATTTAAAAACATCAATGTCATTTACATTTGCAACCAAAAATAGATATATTTAGTATTATTAACTTACAAATACAGCTCTAATCATTTTATGTGTATTTCCGTGTGCTAATACTTCAATATCATCAACTTCAATCGATCCTAAATATTATGTTACTTTGATGATTAATGACTTCAGTAAGTGGTAATGGTAAATGCAATCATATTGTAATAAATAGCATTACATAAAATATAATAGAAGAATACCTGTAATGTCACGTTTACACTGACACGATATGTTGCAAGACTTAGGAGAACTTTAATATTATTGATGGGAGCACATTTATTGCCCAAACTAAAGCATGTAGTTAATTGAAACATTTATACAACCAGTTACAAACAATACTTTTAGCATATTTAATCGAAGTTTTTACGTGAAAGGCTCTGTTTCATTATGAAGTAGATAATATTATTTAACATTTTTATTTGAAATGTCTTGAGGCCCCATCCATAAGTTTCATAGTATCCTGTTAAGTTTCATAGTGACAAGCCTTGATGTAATAATAATTAACGAGAAAATAATTTACGTGTAATTTTACAAATTTTACACTAAATTCCATTACCTGTAGTTTGAATAGTTTGAGTTTTGTTGGTACTATTTCCTAGCCTGTTAGAAGCCAACACTTCAAGTTTGTAGGCTGCACAAGCTAGCAGAACTGGAAACGATTTGCATAAATGCCAAGTGACTTGAATAGAACACTCTGAATATGACAGTGAAGGCTTTGATAGTGTAGTATTCCAAATGTTGAAGCAGTACGTAACATCTGGACTAGCTGATCTAACATTAAAAACAAAAGGAGCTTCCCAAGAGGCATTCACTGTTCTATCTGCATATACTATAGTTTTCAAATCAGATATAGGATCTGGAATACCTGAAATAATATAAATGTCATAAACAGTAAACTAGAAACATCTATAATGAAGAGAACCTTGAAATACATTTGGTGTTTACTATTAAGTAGCCAAAATCTTACTAAGGTGACTATAATAAACACCATAATTGATATAATCAGGCTAATTTAAAATATACCAGAGATGCTAGCTATTCAAGTTATGGCATTTCAAAGCTAACAGAAAGTTCATTGAGATGAATTCTTACTACGTTCAGTATACAAAGTACTATGATATATTTTCTCAAACTGTAGTCAATAAAAACTTGTTTCAAATTGTTGCTACATGAATACATGTGATCATTCTGCTCACAGGTTAACATGTCCACCATGTCCATTATTGATGAATATCACAGCACAGTGAACTGAAATGTTTTGAATGATGTTCATTATTCATTACAGCCATGCATATCCAAGTTCAACAGCTTAACTTTTATATGAACTGATATAAATGCTTTGAAAACAGCACTTGTTAAACTATTAGGAGAACCCATTGACCTATACAATTTGCTTTTACTATAGCTACTTACAGTATTATAGAAAAAAATATTTCCAAGCTGAGTTTATGCGCAGAGTTTTTTTTTCCTATATGCATTTAACTCTTGGTTTCCCAATTTACTTAACCATAACTGCAAATTCTCTTGCAACCGCTAGCGGTTATGTGCACCTGGCAGAGCCAGGATGCCTGCATGCACTAAGCATACACAGTGAGCCTTGCAAGCTAAGCTTCAAAAGCCAGGCTGGAACTCGCAGTAGAACAGGCCTTTCCTCACAGCAAGTGGTGTGGACACCCGGAGTCCCACTTGGACCATTGCTGTTTCATGAGAGAATTTTGCACCCCAGCAAATGCCAGGTAACTAATCACAGCTCGGTGGACTGGTTGGGAAGTCTCTACTGTGAAGGTATGCTTCTTTCTAAGTATGCCTGATCTCCAAAATGTGTGCCCTAAGTGTTCGTGCAGCGTGCATGTCGGAAAGTCCAAGTGTTCTTTAGGTTAACACTAAGCCAGAGAATGCCATGAAGTCCTCAGAAAGTCATAAAACCTTATGGCTGAATATCAAGCACTTAAATCAGCTTTAAAAAATGGATCAGTCTGTTGATCTGGCCTCTGACAAAAAGAGAAAAAAGAGAATGAGTAGGAGAAAGAAAAGGAACTGAGAGAGAAGATGAGTTGAGGACTGGACTGAAAAGATAGCCAGCAATATATTGTTTAGATTAGTTTTTTGCACATATGTGCTGTCCTCCTTTTGTATCATGTAGGTAGCTACAAAGAGTAGGCATGGTCTTAAATCCGTTGTTATGTTTGTATGAGTTGTGCCCTGGGTTGACTGAAAGAATGTATTTGTGTGTGTGTGTACTGGCCTTTATAGAACTCATGGTCTCGCATGCGTCAGTCAGTATATTCCTATGATCTAGTTTGGGTAAAACCTAACTCGGGTGTCTCTTGCCATGCTTGTCCATACGAGCCCAGTGACCTCCGCATAAAGGCACTTGTGAGTTCAGCGACTGCCTGCAAACAATATGAACTCAATGTCTTCGGACGACTGTGAACCTACACAGTCCCAGGAGTGTATAAGGGCTGGTTCTAAATATTCATGCACATAAAAATGCCCTTGAAATGCCACAAGAATTCCAGAGATGCAAGCAGGCTAATTTAAAATTTACCAAAACAAGTAAAATTTATATTCATTTGTTATATGCTGAAAATGTAAGAACTTGGTTATTCAACAATAGTGACTCCTTTTGCAAATTATTGCTTTTTTTAACTAACGCTGAGGGTTTGTACTTTTAGTGCCCTAATTATTCCTTACATTTTGGTTCATCTGTCTCTTTTTCTCTTCATTAGGTTCCAGTAGATCAATATTTTCTTAGCAGTAGCTCTGGAAGCTGTCTCTATCAAGCTAATACTTGACTAGCATCCATAGTCATTCAAAAAATCAGGAAATAATTTTTCTTCTAAATAAAGGAATGCAATATATCTCTTGCTTGCATTAGTATATTGATCTTTACCACTGAACTAAATTTGCCAAGTACTGTATGCTCCTATACGAAGAAAAAAGTATGTCAAAAATCTTACAAAATTTGTATAGCATGGAAAGCCAAGAGTTAATTAGCACGGTAGCATAGCGATGGTAAATAACATCCGTCAATTTAATATGACTCAATTCATATATCTGCAAAATTGCTCTTATACTACATATGTAGTAGTATCAATATCCTACTGCTCCTGCAATGAAAAATACACTAGTGATGTGCTTGAGCACAAATGGCGAGCGAGCCTAAAGACTATACTATTTTTATATGAATGATTTTGACTTCTAACACTGATGCTACTGAAAATAAGGTCCAGTTTTTAATTTCGCATACACGGTAAAGGGATTTCAGTGCCATAGTAACAACTCTCTGCAACTGCTTGAATTACAGGGAAAAAACAACAACAAAACAATACACGTTATTTAAAAGTTTTCTTCGTGATATTCTTTAGCTAAGTAGTGGTTGTAACACACAATGCTTTGACACAACTGGACATGTACCTACACAGACTTACCTTCGCAGTAGTCTAGTGGACAATGTATTTTCAGGTAAATACTGTTGCGCACGGCTTATAACCATGACAAAAAGCGCATTGACTTACCACCGCCACTAACTCGAATAGAAATGGAAGTCCCTTAAGTTTTCAAGTTTTAACTGCACCCGCAAAAGAATTCAAAACGGTAAACAATTCAATTTCTAGGGTGATACGGGTACTGATCGATAAACAGAGGATTCTGTTTAGTGAAGTTTGGGACGGGGTCGACAACCGAACTAATACAAAAACGCGAGGGTCAAAGTACAAAAATGCCTTACGTACGTCCATACATATATACAAATAAACTAGTGGTGTGCTTGAGCACAAATGGCGAGCGAGCCTAAAGACTATACTATTTTTATATGAATGATTTTAACTTCTAACACTGAAGCTACTGATAAGGTCCAGTTTTTTTATTTAGCATACAGGGTAAAGGGATTTCAGTGCCATAATAACAACTCTCTGCAACTGCTTGAATTGAAGGAAAAAAACAACAACAAAACAATACACGATATTTAAAAGTTTTCTTTGTGATATTCTTTAGCTAAGTTGTGGTTGTAACACACAATGCTTTGACACAACTGGACATGAACCTACACAGACTTACCTTCGCAGTAGTCTAGTGGACAATGTATTTTCAAGTAAATACTGTTGCGCACGGCTTATAACCATGACAAGGAGCGCATTGACTTACCACCGCCACTAACTCAAATAGAAAAACTGCACCCGCAAAAGAATTCAAACGGTAAACAATTCATATACTCGATAGAGGATTTGTTTAGTGCAATTTGGGACGGGGTCGACACATAATAACACAAAAAACGTGAGGGCAAAGTACAAAATGGACATACGTACGTCCATAGATATAAATAAATAAATAACTAACAAACATCCCCGATTTTCGATTGTGTTACCCCTGTAAGTGTCTCGTCGCTACGCTCGGCTCCCAACTAGGGTGTGCTTGAGCACAAATGGCGAGCGAGCCTTAAACTACAATATTGTTAAAATTTGATTTTAACAACGAACACTCAAAACTACTAAAATAAAGTCGAGTTATTAAATTACGTATGCGGTAAAGGGGTTTCAGTGTCATAGTAACCGCTCCCGCAACAGTTTGAATTGAAAAAGAAGCAACAAAATCAAATCACGTTATTTAAAATTTTCTTAGTGATATTCTTAATAGTGGTTGTAACGCACAATACTTTCACACAACTGAACATACCTACGCAAGACTTACCTTCGTGGTAAGTCTAGTGGACAATGAATTTTTAAGTAGATACTGTTGAGTAGGGCTTATAACTGTGACAAATAGCGTATTAACTTACCACCGCCACTAACTCGAATAGAAATGGAGCTGCCATAAGTTTTTGAGTTTTAACTGCACCCGCAAAACAATTCAAAGCCGTAAACAATTCAATTTCTAAGGCAATACGGGTAATGGTCGCTAAACCGGAGGATTCTGTTTAGTGAAGTTTGGGACGGGGTCGAACGCGGAGCGAACACAAAAATACTGAGGGTCAAAGTACAAAATGACTTACGTACGTCCATATATATAAACAAACAAACATCCCCGATTTTCAATTGTGTTACCCCTGTAAGTGTCTCGCTCGCTACACTCGCTCGCCAATTATTCTAGCAAAAAAAAGTATAACAGGATTTAAAGAAAATACAATATCTGTATCAGAAAAATAATAAAATAAAATAAAAAGTAAACCTACTAGTGATGTGCTTGAGCACAAATGGCGAGCGAGCCTAAAGACTATACTATTTTTATATGAATGATTTTGACTTCTAACACTGAAGCTACTGATAAGGTCCAGTCATAGTAACAACTCTCTGCAACTGCTTGAATTGAAGGGGAAAAAACAACAAAACAATACACCTTATTTAAACGTTTTCTTTGTGATATTCTTTAGCTAAGTAGTGGTTGTAACACACAATTCTTTGACACAACTGGACATGCACCTACACAGACTTACCTTCGGGATAGTCTAGTGGACTATGTATTTTCAAGTAAATACTGTTGCCACGGCTTATAACCATGACAAAGAGCGCATTGACTCACATTACACTGCACCAGTAAAAGACTTCAAAACGGTAGACAATTCAATTTCTAGGGTGATACGGGTACTGATCGATAAACAGAGGATTCTGTTTAGTGAAGTTTGGGACGGGGTCGACCACATAACTAACACAAAAACGCGAGGGTCAAAGTACCAAAATGCCTTACGTACGTCCAAACATATATACTAGTGATGTGCTTGAGCACAAATGGCGAGCGAGCCTAAAGACTATACTATTTTTATATGAATGATTTTGACTTCTAACACTGAAGCTACTGAATATAAGGTCCAGTTTTTAAATTTAGCATACAGGGTAAAGGGATTTCAGTGCCATAGTAACAACTCTCTGCAACTGCTTGAATTGAAGGAAAAAAACAACAACAAAACCTAACACGTTATTTAAAAGTTTTCTTTGTGATATTCTTTAGCTAAGTAGTGGTTGTAACACACAATGCTTTGACACAACTGGACATGCACCTACACAGACTTACCTTCGCAGTAGTCTAGTGGACAATGTATTTTCAAGTAAATACTGTTGCGCACGGCTTATAACCATGACAAAGAGCGCATTGACTTACCACCGCCACTAACTCTAATAGAAAAACTGCACCCGCAAAATAATTCAAACGGTAAACAATTCAATTTCTAGGGTGATACGGGTACTGATCGATAAACCAGAGGATTCTGTTTAGTGCAATTTGGGACGGGGTCGACCACATAACTAACACAAAAACGCGAGGGTCAAAGTACAAGATGACATACGTACGTCCATACATATATCTAAATAAACTAGTGGTGTGCTTGAGCACAAATGGCGAGCGAGCCTGATAGTTAGGTAACATAAAATGTTACTATGTTTTAGCTTACTTCATGCAAACACTATAATAGCAGTTATGACATTTGATTTCAGCAAACAAATACAAAATCACTGTCTTACCTTATTAATGGTAACTTTTGTAGTATCAAACATCTGCCATTCTAATAATATCAATAACCAGTAACTCTTAACAAGCTCTCAGCTAAGATAAAAAATAAACCAGTGTTATAATTTGTAATTTTAGCCAACAAATATGGAATTACTACTTACATCATTCTTGAGTATTGATAACTTCTGTAGTATCAAATTGAAGTTACTTTGACCATCTGAATTACCTTGAATTCTTGACAACAAGCTCTCACCTACAAAAACAAAAGACAATCAATTTTAGCACACAAAAACAAAATTACCTTCTTACCTCATTTTCTTGAGCAGTGGTAACTTTTGTAGTACCAAATTTGAGCCAATCTGACTATTTGAATTTACCAGTCACTGTTGACAAGCTCTTAGCTACAAAAAAGAAAGGCCCGAGTTAATTATGGAATTACGTATTTACCTCAGCTTCCCTCGAGAAGTCGTAGCTTCCTTAGCATTAATACTACGGCATTCTGACTACCAACGGCTCTTGACAACCAACAACCGGCACTCCGTCCCCCCCATAAAACGGCGAAGTTTTGAAATTAAGTCTGGAAAAGGGTCTTCAATGCCATAGTAACCGGTCGAATCAACTTTTTGTTTCTTGAAAAGCAAGCATTTTCGAAGGAATTTTCTCACACTTTGGAGCTTAAGTATAAAGTAAGGCTTGCTTAATCCTGTAGTTTCAGAATAAACTGGGGTCAAGCCTAAAAAGCCGTGTTTTTTTTGAGAAAAGATTTCCCCGCGCGCGCGTTTAAAGGGCATACGTACCATCCCACATACATATATACATATAACATATACCCGATTTTGCATTATCCACCCCTAATACTGTCTCGCTCGCTACGCTCGCTCGCCAATAAATAAACAAACATCCCCGATTTTCGATTGTGTTACCCCTGTAAGTGTCTCGCTCGCTACGCTCGCTCGCCAATTACCTTTACCCAAAAAGAATTAACACTTACACATGTACAAAATTTATAACATAGGAACTGAAAATGTATAAGAAAATTCACGATATACCTTGAAGAATTATGGTGATATTATCACTTGTTAACACTATGGAACCAGAAATATTAGCCGTACATGAGACAATAGTACTATTGTACTGTTCAGGGATAGAATGCCAAGTAAGATCAGATCCCATTGGAATTATACTTATACTGATATTGGATATACTTTCATCATAATATATTGATCCGTTGAACTTCCAAATAATGTTAACCTCAATTGATGATAAGCAGAGAATTCTAGCAGTGTCTCCAATATATATATAATTGTCACTGCTTAATATATTCACTGGAAAAAAAAAACCAGCAAAGTAAGTACAGCACATATAATGACCATAATTACCCCTAATATAATATAAACATCCTAAAACTGCTGTGGCTATATTTTTGCAAAACTACACTATGTTAATAATAGGCAGAGTATATCACTTTATCCTTGATTATAATATATTGCAATATTTGTTAGAAATACATAGTTACTATAACTACTCAAAGATAAACAGGTGATCATTGAATAAAAATGTAATAGTATAATGCTAAAAATCACTTCACCATAACTAGCTACTCGATGCACCTGAGATTATAAACATTACATAAAAAATATTTAATTCTTAGACTTGGCCACCTTAATTATGGATTTTAAAAGATTTTGCACAGCTTACTTAAACACATCAAATGGTATACATTTGAGAAACTAGATGTTTTGGCCCTGTGTCAAACAGAATTATAATTCTAAAAAATAGTTCCAATAGCTATATTTCTTACATCTTCCATTTCCTTGAGCAGTTGACAGGAAATTCAAAAATAACATTGAATATGTGAATACTTTTATAAATATTTCATTATAACTATTCCACTTGGCCTCCTGGAAATTTTTCTTTGTATTATCTCCCTTCATAAAATATTATTTCACACATAAAATAATATAACAACAACAACTTTAAAACATTACCATGTTATTATTGTAAACTGCTAAGTTACTACTAATTCACTTCATTTTTCAATAAATGATCATAGAATTCAGAAACAGATAGAAAAAACAATCTATATAATAATATGTTTGTGTGTCAGTAACGACGACGATGATGGTGTGTGTATTCATGAAAAATTCATGAGCTTTGTATGGTTCGGTAAAGCATCGTTCATTTATGGTAGGTAAAGTATCGCCACAATCAGTAGAACGTGCTGGTTACTTCTCTAATAAGCGGGTGCAATTGACGATGGAAGGCTGCGTAGGTTTCAAAAAGGAAGGCGAAAGCACGGAAGAGAAGGTAAAAGGCGATTAATCGTAACTGAACAGCGGATGGAATCGGCGAGGTAAGGGGTGTAGGTTTAAAATGGAAGGGAAGAGAAGGCAAAAAGGCGAGCGATTAATTATAACTAAAAAGCGGTGGAATCGACGAGTAAAGGCGGGGGTTAGTTTTCAAAAGAAAGGCTAGTACGAAATAAAAAACAAAAGTTTCTCAGGACAGAAATTCAGAAGCAGGAGAGATAGACAAAGTAAAAGGGGGCTCCATAACTCAAGAAAAAGAGCTGAAGTTAAGAGAGGTGGGTAGAAGAATAGCTCAGATAGTTCAGAAAAAAAAGAGTAGGAGAGGGAAACTTATGTAACCTTAACCAATGGTAAAGAATGATAACTGAGTAAGATAACTTGTGCTACTGCATTCTTGCTTTGCAATACGTCAAGCGCCACTATGTGGCGGGGTACTTGCTAGTGAATATTATTGTGGCAATAGGATATTTTAATTACGTTTAGCAGGAAGCACCAAAAACTATAATACCAGTAATGATACATTAAACTCTTTAACAACGGATAGGGGTTGAATTGAACTGGTCTTGCACATACTTCATACATAAGTGTCATTATCTAAATAATGAATTCAGCTTGAATTGCACATCATTTTGATATGTCTTTTGAAGGGGTAACAATAGAAATTTTTCGAGTTACTGCTGAGAGAAGTGAAGAGACTTTAAAACGATGGAAGTAATGACTTTGTTGGCGGTAAATGAAGAGTGTCAAGACGAAGAGCTGAATTTTTGAGTAGCTGAATGCTGAGAGCTCTGTGAAGACTGCCCCTTAGAAGATGGTACTGCTCAAAATGGCTCTTCATTGCTAATTTCTTCTGAGTACCTCTCTTCTAGGCAGTGTTGCTGAACAGAAATCTTTGATGAACTATATCAGAGCAAGTGAACTTTAAGAAGCACTAGCCAACTCAAAATAACATGTATCTGAGCCATTGTCAGGCATCAACCTGAACTGATTATTTCAATCTATATGATTAAGCAGCTAAATATAATAAATAATCTACAGAATTTCTGATAATAGTAGATAATTATGCAACTGTAGGTGTCTAATATAGTTACAAAATAGAAGAATTATGAAATTATGAATGTATAAAGGAGTAACCATATTAATTGTTCCATATACCGATGATCATATAGTTTGTTAAAATTAATCTGCAGAATCATGTTTCCATGGCAACCTGTGGTTTTTGTGCTTACAGAATCTGAAAGCAAAACTAAAGTAGATTCATATTATATATACATTGTAAACTAATGGTGTGCTTGAGCACAAATGGCGAGCGAGCCTAAAACTACACTATTGTTATATAATTGATTCTAACTTCTACACTCAAAGCTACTAAAAATAAGGTCGAGTTTTTAAATTACGTATTATAAGGTAAAGGAATATCAATAACATAGTAACCACTCGCCACAACTATTTGAATTGAAAAGCAACAACAAAACAATACACGATATTTTAACATTTTCTTTGTGATATTCTTTAGCTAAGTAGTAGCTGTAACGCACAATACTTTCACACAACTGGACATACCTACACAAGACTTACCTTTGTGGTTAGTCTAGGACAATGAAATTTCAAGTAAATACTGTTGCATATGGCTTATAATCATGACAAAGAGCGCATTGACTTACCACCGCCACTAACTCAACTAGATATGGAACTCTCAGTTGGTTTTCAAGTTTTAACTACACCCGCAAAAGAATTCAAAACAATAAACAATTCAATTTCTAGGGTGATACAGGTAATGATCGATAAACCAGAGGATACTGTTTAGTGAAGTTTGGGACCGAACTAACACAAAAACTCCAGGTTCAACGTACAAAAATGACATACGTACGTCCAAACATATTTATAAACAAATATTCCCGATTTTCAATTGAGTTAGCCCCGATAGTGTCTCACTCACTTCGCTCACTCGCCAATAAAAAATACTAGTGGTGCGCTCGAATAGCGCAAATGCATGGCGAGCGAGTAAATATATGAGTATAGGTAACGATGATTTGTGAAGGAAAACACTAAATAATAGCAATGATTAGGCATGAAGAGTTAACAATAACAGAATTACCTGAATAAACTTCGAAAGCAGTGGCAAAGAAGAGCAGCTTGGCAATTTGCCATTCAGTCTTTCGCCAAGGAGAGAGTAGCTATAAACTTTTTGGTTGAAACTTAATTGAAAAATACTGGAACTGTGAACGCTTTACCTAACTTACGTAATTAGAAGCGCGGGCGAAATTTTTTGACGTACGCATACATACCTACATATATATATATATATGTGACCGTCTATGGGAAAATCGGGCACAACGCGGCATGCGTAGACGTCGCAAAAAGATCGATTTAGTTCTTAAAATTGTATTAAATAAGCCTAACGAAGGGAACGGTTAGGTGATATATAGCGGGAATGGCTAAAGCTACGACGATAAAACTTGGAGAGCTTAATATCTGGATGCCGAGGAGTGCGTAAGTGCAAAAAAAATATTTTTCGTCGGGGCCGCGTTGTGCCCGATTTTCCTGTAGACGGTCACATATATCTGAAATCTCAATTGAACACGACTGAGAGTCAGCTTCGCTCGCTTCGCTCGCTCGCTGAATTATAATTTTTGAGTTATTCAGGGTTTAAGTGAACAGCTTTAAATCCTGCATTTCTTTTCCCCCATAATTCAGTCTGGAAAGGGTTAATTTAAACCACAATAAAATGATACAAATTCAAATTACAGTTCAAGATATTCAATCATTTAAGATCTTCTTAACAGTACAAATATGATCTTGTTGAGCATTTGGCTGCACAAGCATGACCCACACATATGCCAAAAAAAATATTATACTTTGACTTAATTTTTCAACAGACTCTTGATGATGGTTGTATAACCAAAAGACGTCTAAACAGAGCTGACATATATATTCGGTTATCCAGGCACTTATAATAACTGAAGCTTACTTTAGATTACAGATACTGCCTCATGGTTCATGGTAGAGATCACTTCCTTAGATTTTGCCCCAAAAAATGCAGGGAGGGGTGACTTGAGCCCCTAAAGTTCCCTCCCCTCTTCCTGTGGCACTCATTAACAAAGCAGAGTGAGAGTTATTAGCATTATTTGAATTTGTTAATTTAATGACGCTTAAACAATCGATGTACCAGAGTTTCAAATCAATGGCAATACAATTTAGTATGGCTATCAGTTTCTTAATGAAGATATGCAGTTAACTTGAGCTCTTTTTTATGAACCCCTCTTTTCATTATCTAATTTATTGCTCCGTTACGTGGAAAAGTATAAGAGCAACACTCTTTGCTGCTGCCACCCCCCCCCCCCCCATGTCTTCACTGTGCCTATTGCTGTCTATAGTTTATAAGGAAATGGCTAAATTTACCAGTTTAAGTCTTTGCTTTTTTATATACCCTATTCAGACTTCTTGCTTTTCTTAGCTAATATTTTTTAGTCAGAAAAATGAGAAGAGTCCACCCCAAGCAGTCTTGACATATCTTCAGCTTTACAGTTATTTCCAGTCAAGTTTTAAAAAACTTGTTTTTAATTATTCTAACATGTTAATTAGTTACCAATTAGCATTTATTCCCTACTAGCAAGTATCCCGCCACTGTGAGAAGAGTCCACCCCAAGCAGTCTTGACATATCTTCAGCTTTACAGTTATTTCCAGTCAAGTTTTAAAAAACTTGTTTTTAATTATTCTAACATGTTAATTAGTTACCAATTAGCATTTATTCCCTACTAGCAAGTATCCCGCCACTGTGGTGCTTAAAATGATACAGAGTAACAATGCAGTAGCATAAGTTATCTTGCTTGCTCAGTTATCAGTCTCTGCCATTAGTTAAGGCTACATAAGTTTCCCTCTCCTGCTATCTTTTTCTAAACTATCTCAGCTTTTCTTATCCCCACTTTCCTTTCTTCAGCTCTTTCTACCTCTCCTGCTTCTGAATCGCTCCTTAACTATCATGATAGTGGACTTAAGTTTTGTGAGACTTTTTGTCTTCCGTTTCGTACTTTTGCCTTACTCTTTTAAACCGATGTCACGTTTAGCTACTGTCAATGCCACCCACTTTATAGTTACAATTAGCTAATCACTCACTTTTTTTCCTTCTCTTCCGCTCTGTTTTAAAACTACGCTGCTTTACCTCACCAATTCCAACCGGTTTTTTTTAATTAATCGCCTTTTACTTCTCTTTTATACTTTTGCCTTCCTTTTGAAACCTACACCGCCTTCTCTATCGTCTACTATTACACTCGCTTTTTAGTTACTGAATGTGACGACACTATACCATTCATCTAATGATGATGCTTTACCAAACTGTTAAACTCCTGAATTATTCATGAATACACACCATCGGTTGCCGATCATCGTTGTCGTTGTCGTTAATAACACTCAAGAGTAATAATAGATTCTATATGTCTTCAATGATATCAAATGTTTAAATATTTTTTAAATTCTGAGAAATGAATGTATTCATGTGTAGATGGCATCTTAATATGTTGTCAAGGTTCTGTGAACTTGACATTAATTACAATTTTTCTAATAGGTCTAATCTGTCAAAGATGTCGTTCAGTTTGAGTAACATCTACATAGCAAAACTCTTGTGAGTCATTAACGACAACAATCATTATGTGAGTACTTATGAATAATTCATGAACTCAGCCCAGTTCATGAAGCATTACCTCAAACTGAATGGGTAAAATATCGTCACATTCTGTAGAATGCAATTAAGGAAGGACACAACTGTGGTAACAGAGAAGGCAAAAGTTTCACAGAGCCTAACTCCGCAATCATGAATAAAAAGACTGAGAACTTGAGAATCAGGAGAGATAATTGGTATGGTAGCCAGATATCCCACTCCCAACCAACTTGCATTGACTGGGGAAACTACCCCAGGAGACAGCCCCTTTAATCCTGGCAAGGGAGGCTTAAACCGGCCACCCACTAGGCCAGAGTACTAGCAAAGGAGATGGAGAGACACAATAAAGCCAGCAAATTGAATGTGGCAGGAGGTGACCCCATGTCAATACTGAGGAAAACATGTAGTTTTGCACCCGTTTGTCTCCGCATAGTATTAAGGCCCCTCCTGCCTACATGGTTTTGCATTGCCTCCTCTCCATATAGTTTTATGTGCTTAATTTAGTCAAATAATAGTAATACAAAATGATCCTGATTAAATAATTAGATGCATTTTACTTTGGAACAGTTTAATTCTAACAAAGTAGTATTACAATCATAATTAAATACAGTATCTACTTACCTTAAAAGGTGTTGTAACAGACTGATCTGGATGCGTGGAGTACCCTGCTATACACAACATAAAATTAAAAGGCAGTCTTTAAATATGTATTTGTAAGTAAATAAAGCACAGTGTAAAGCTCTAACTATCAATTACAATCATTGTTTGTTTTTCTTTTTACAAGGTATTCATAATAATGATTCAATGAAAGTTTCACAACTATATCTGAGTAATGACTTGGTATGTGTATCACATATATTTCCACTGTGTGTATGAAATATTCTGAAGTTTACAAGCTCTACGCTGAAGAATCATTGTGGAGTGGTAGTTAAGTTTGTATACCATGCTCACTACATAATGTTCAAGCTAATTTGAATTTTTTCTATTTCATTAATTTTAATAATGGCACATAATGTGTGGTCTGTTGAGTACAAAACTACAGCAAGTGGTACTACACAATAGTAGGTATAAAGGTAAAATGTGAAGGTCTTGTAAGTCGTGGGTTGTTGTAGCTCAGTGGTTAGAGCACTGGTGGCAAAAGCCAGTGTTCCTGGGTTTTTCCCTGCAACAACTAAGATTTACTCATATTTTGCCTTTGCTTCTCTCTAGACCCCTTTAAGTGAAAAAGTTTCAATCTAGTTTTTATGAAGGGTCAGAATTTGATAATTGTAATAATTATTAATTACAATGTTAGTATATGCTTAATTTCCATTACAATAACTCCACTATCAATAATTTAATGTTAACAAAAAAATACAGCAATAAAGAAGTAATGAATTTAATGAAGCTGTAGTTTTAAGAACCAAAGATGAAGATGTAAAGCAACCAGAGTAAATCAAAATTGAAACAATATTCAGAAAAATGATATTCAACCTCACAATTTTGACCAGTTGTCGGCAACTACTACCTTTGTCATTGGTTGGAAACATTACATTATTATGTTATTTTTTTCTATCGTCATGATGTTAGCTTGGGAAGAAAATGTAACAAACACTCACTTGGGTAAACTATCATTCTTGTAATTGATGTGGTTTTGGTTGTGGTGGTGTGGGGGTGTGACATAGTGTCCCTTAACTAAGATTTGAAAAGTTGGCAACTCTTGACATTATTTAATTCATAACTGGCTGACAGTGCCATGTAAGTGTCGGACATGAAATGTCAACGTCAGATTATGAGCATTTTATATACTTCTAAGATATATAAAATTCTTCATAGATTGAAGTATCTAAATTGTTCGAAACAAAACATTAGTCAAACTTTTTTTTATCGGAGTTCTCATTTCCTTACTTTCATTTCTGTCTCTTTTGTACTCTACTCATCTCATGCTGTTGGATTGCCTTGTAATTTTCCAAATTGAAGACACCATTTAATAATACTGTCTTTTCCTGTAGTGGCTACATTTTTGTCCTTGTATTCCAATATAAAAGTAACCTGTCAGTAAAGTAATTTGCTAAACCTGCTGTTGCATCAATGTTAAATGACCATACAATAAGTAAATGAGTTTTGTTCAGTACAACAAATTGATGAGCAGTCAATGTATATCACAGTCAACTACCATAAATGTAGAACTTGTTATATACCTAGATTTTCACTAGCAAGATATCTTGTTTATTTGTTAAACAAGAAACTAAATGTGCTACTTTTTTTCCACATTTCCTTATTTCTAAATATGGTTACAATGAATAACAATTTTTAACATGATTTTTTAATGTTACAGAAAATTCAGGTAGCTTAACAATCTTCATAAAACTGCAAAAAAAAGTAGCTTAGTTTAGATGTAATAATATTACATGTACAATGTTATTTATCATTATTGTTATGCTGACACAGCACTCATTGTATTTCATTGTAATTAACATTAATAGAAATAAATAAAAAAGCAGATGTACCTCACTCTAACTCGTCCCCCCCCCCCTCCTCCCTTCCCCTTGCCTTACATCTTTTCATCCCAAATGTCCCTATGGGCTGCTTTCAAAAGTTGGAAACTATGTTCAGTGATGTTCTGTGACAAGTCAAAGCATGGTTGTGTACAAGAGTGATTCAGGCAAGGCTGTATTGAAGTATGTTAGCTAGTCCATGTTCATATAGCAAAAACAGATGGGTGTATTCCAATAATAGTTATAAAATAACTTATACAAAAAATAGTAGTAGGATGCATGTTTCCAAAAATATAATTACTTTATTAAACATTGCCCCACCCCTTTGTAAAACATATGTAAACCTTTGACATGGACAGACTATAGATTAGAACAGCCATCTCTTTAAAATGCCTTATAAATTAAGCAATTACATTAAAAATAAGGCTATATTTTTTACTAAAGTGTTGAGCAATAGTAATGTCGAGATTATAGCAATAGATACAAGAACTTATAAATATACTCTGTATATATATTGCACTTACTTATGTTGGTGGGGAATTCCCTGTACAATACATTGACATATTTTTTAAATTTCCAACAAGCAGCCATCTGTATAACAGAAATAAATCAAAATGATGTAAAATGACTATGTTGAAAATGGATTAGTAATTATAGAGTATTGATTTAGAAGCAGTTCAGTTTTGCTGCTCTCCAGAAAAGGAAGTGTTTGTGGCAGACACCAAACGGTGTTCTGATGGTACATAATAGGAGTTCTATTGAGTAAGAGACTGCAGCAAGCTATATACTAATGAACAAAATAAAGGAAAATGTTTGATAAGCTTAGAAATCATGGGTTGCCACAGCTCAGTGGCTAGAGAACTGGTGGTTACATGACCCTGAGTTAAATCCCCTGGCAAAACTGAAATTAATACACATTACCTTCACTCCTCTTTCATTTAAAAAAAACAACTTTATTCTACTTTTGATAAAAGACTATGAACACATTGTTAAGTGCCAATTTTTATTCTTGTCATTGTAGACAATCATTCTGTTCTCACATGAGAAGATTGGAGAGCCTATTTACACAAAATGAACTAGCATTTTAAAATTATTGCAGTATTTGGTTGATAGCATGTGGTACAAACACTTACTTTTAAAATTAGAAATTCCTTCAATATCTAAGATAATCTACACTACTGTGTTGTAGGTATAAGGTGGAAATAATGCTTCATACGCAAGTCTACAAGATAAATTAAAGAAGGAGGAAAACTAATCATTTTTTTAACTAGCTACGTCACAGCTGTAGCTATATGTAAGCAATTATTGGAATTTTGTGGGTTCAAGGACATGCGATGAAACAAACTTGTTTTCAAAGCTAATCTCTTGAGGCGCATCAGAGATTACTATTCAAACTAGTACTTCTTGTACAAAACAGTGGCTGAGATATCCAACAGTTGAAATATTATTCGCCATCAACAACTGGTTTCTTGTCAAGTGTTGTTGTTTTTTAAGTAACAATTCTCATAATGAATTTGTATCACAGAAGCCAATAGTGGTTAACGCAGTGCAGTGCTTCATAAAACAATAGCATTGGTTTGGGTCTAGGCTTGGTAGAATAATTCTTCGTACACACTATAACCAATTCTGGAATACAACATAATACTATGCACTACAGATGTCTTTGTTCTCTAAGTTACTGAAGTCCTACAATTGAAAAGATCCCTTATCCCAACAAACTTTAATATGAGAGACAATTTTAGTTATGAATTTACAAGCAAGTATTGTATAATAGCCATAATGCAACAACTAGTCAAATCAATTTACTGCAAGCTAATTGCTAAACATCGATAGCAAAATACAATTGCATACCATGACATTAATTTATTACACTGAATACTACTACCAACAAATTAGATGTACCCTCTCTCTTTCACAGGCTTTTTTAAACAAACAATTTGTAATGAACCCAAATAAAAAAAGCGTAATCTTTAATATAATCTGAACTGAAAATCACCACTTTATCTAACATGTTGTATGCTATAGAATAGCATTTACTTTCAGTTACCACTCCACGATGTCATCTGATCCAGTTGTAATAAAAGTTAAATTTTATAGCTATCAAATGAATGACTTCTTAATGAGTATTTCTACAGTAACCTCTTTTTTTTGCCTTTTTGTTGACTTTCAGTTTTTTGTGTTTAAATCAAATAATCTTCTCGGTCAAGTCTTTGGATAGTCTTGAAAAAAAGGGCTTAAGGATTGTTGGGCAGGCTTACACAATTGAAACATTTCTGAGATGAGATCAGGCAAACTCTTCATGTTGACATCTATACTCTGTTATGAAGTGTTTTTGTTGAAGTTTTGAAGTCTGATAATATCCAAGACATTGAAACTGAAATTGTACTACTTATTTCAATCACATGTAGCTTTGGAACAAGACAACATATTAAATTCTTACATGGCGATGCAAATACGAACTCATATCTAATGACATGAACTACACATATAATATTGTAAACAAATAGCCCTATTTTTGAGGTAATATAGTCTAGTTTGCTAGATTTTGAAACTCCCACTGATAGATATGAATGTGTAAGGAGAGTACCTGATCTGCTATGTTTAGCTTCTAGCTAAGTCCACCATTAAAAAATTGGCACAAGCAGTCTATCAATTTAACTAGCTAATTATATTTGTACTCACGGTACTCCAAAGTGTAAGCCTCACACACCACTGCAACTAGGAAGAAAGTTTTTCTTTAAAAAATTGGTAAGCGCGTGATTGCCCATAGTTAACCTTCATCACGCATGCGCGAGAGGTTATAATAATCTGTCATTCATTCATTCACTCCGTCAACAGCGGATCTCGAAGATGGCGGACTTTTATGCCTTGAGAGAAGAGGAACTCCGATTTAGATAACGATTTAATTTGCTACTCTTTTTAATTTCGGCTTAGTTTTTGAGAAAACGATTAAAAAAAAGAGTGCTGCTATACGGCCACGCCCATTTAATCGCTTACAGAGCTGCCATTTAGAATCAAAACCCGGGTTCAAATTTGTTGCTAGCGTTCTGTAGATGCGGTACTTAACTTCTTTTGTCCGGTGCTGGGAAGTCTCTGCTGCTGGTGGTGCGCTCTTTCATCAACTGTAAGTATATCAGCTCTCCCAAAAATGTGCCCTAATATAATAAGAAAAGGCTATGTATGGCCTTTCTCGCCTTTCCTTGTTTACTGCAAGAGAGAAGACTCCGCAGAGGGCCTCAAGCCCCTCCCCACCCCCACTTGTTGCTGAATTAGGACAGTTCAGCCTCTTTTTTTTTTTCTTTTTTTTTTCCTTGTTGTGAGTCAGACCCTTTAGTATGTAGAAAAAATTTACCTGACAGACAATAAATGGTAACAACTGGATTCTATTAACCATTAGTCACTAGCTCCAAAAATTTTCAATTACGCGGTAGGTTCTTGATTTTTCACAGACGCTTAAACTCGCCGAAATCATTGGCGGGGTCCTTCCTGTTGGCATATATTATCCTCCCCTGTGGCATTTAGAACCCTAGCTTGTGACATTTAATACCCTAGCTCACTCCACCTTCTTTATTGTTTGGAATAGCTACTTGACATTTTCTGACACATTTGTATAATATTCAAAATTTTAGGGATATAACAAAGAAATATTTTTATTTTTTTATACTGATATTAAAATAAAGTGATGAGTAGCTAAAACTGATTAAATAAGTTACAACAGCTAATGATGATATTCCTATTTATTTGAGATAATATTCATAGTAACTGAGCATGATTGGAAGTTAAAAGTAAAAGGAGAAGTGAAAGTTGTGCTGGAAGATTGCAAAGTATTCATGCTATTAGCACCACACGAGTAACCAGAAGTTGCTGCAGTAACTCTCCGTTTTGTTTTCTTACTTCGAAGACGAAAAGGCACTATTTGGTGGACAATTCTTGGGTAAATATTTCTTTCAAGGGTGTAACTTCTTATCCGTACTCCGTAGAAATGTGTGCACACCATTGTTGCCATACATTGACACAGTATTTTGTGTCAGCCATGGTCTTAGAAGGTATAGCACTAAGCTTGGCCTTCATAACCTCATCCTTGTTTTTCCTGGTAGCAGCTCCAAGTTATAGTCGTGAACAGAATGTTCCGCTGAATAGCTGGTTGACCAGTAACTAAGGTTTGTTCGCTATCAGACGTTTCCCCGTTTAAAAGGTCCATAATTTCTGGTGATAAAAAGTCCAGTAATAACTCCATAAGTTAGCCTGAGAAGTGGTGGAACAGGCTGTATCACCTAGCTAGCTTTTATTTTTATTTTTAGTGACTAAATCAGTTAGACAGAGGCACCAAGGAAACTGTACCGGATTTAGGAAACCCTCAGGCCCCTAGTAGCACCCAGGGCCTTCGGGATTTCTAAATCTGGTAGTTTCCTCGGTGCCTCTGTCTAACTTATATTTAATTTTATTCACCATTGGTGAAGTTAGCATTTCTCAAGCCGTATGGAGAGACTCAATCAAGTTCCTTTCAACTAACCTTAAGACCTCTACAAAATGCCAAGATGATCCCAAGGTTAGCTCCTTATGCTAGCATGTAATGATTTTGGTTTTATTAATTGAAGAGCACATTTTTTTAGTTGGAAAGAAATAATATTCTGATGTAATGTAAGGATGTAAGCCTACTATTATTTGCTTGTTGATTTTTTAGGACCAGGGGTCTGTAGACCAGTGAATGTTCAGGATCCTATACAAGATTCTTAAAAAGAAGGGGGTTCTTGACTGCATCCTTGCACACCCAATTTAAATATTCAATTAATGCATAGTTGATGACAAAGATTATTGAAAGAATAAGGTAGAGCACTCCATTCTATGTATATTTTTTTCTTAGAAAATAAAAATGGTATCATACATTAATATCAATTTCACAATTTATGTGAAAAAGGGCTAATTCACTTAATCTCTTCGCTGTACCGCTTTTTGATTTTGTATTGATAACTTACCAAGTGAAATAAATTTAATCCGTACAAACAATAAGATATTCCAGTATTGACTACAGCTATATAGCTATTGTTAAGCTATTATGTATCTATCTGCTAGTTAATACTCTAACTGGTCAAAACTAAGATATAACTTGAGGCTCAGTGATGTCTTGATAACTATGAAAAATTTTAATGTGAATAAAAGGAATTCACCTAATGTCCATAAATCCCCCCAACACCCCCCCCCCCCCCCCCCCGACCCATTGTGTACGCCCCTGGTGTCATAAGATGCAAAATATTGTATGTTAGATAGATAGTTCATAGTTTAGTACTCTTTCTTCAGAGATGATATGAGTTCCTAGTTGGAGATACTTTGTGGTCTAAAGTATATAGTCTATAGTTAATGCACTGCTAGATGAAACAGCTTTCTTTTCTTTTTTTTCCTTTTTTTTTTAGCATTGGTATTGTTACACTCAAAAGATTTCATTTGGGTGAATGATTATATATAATCTGATGCTTCGAATAACCTTTGTTGACAATTTTCCTGACTTGCTTTAACTTGGACATCCTGTTTATCATCATTAGCAAGCTAGCTATGGAACAATACTGCAGTAAAAATAAATGCCCACACGGAACGTTCAGTGTGGAAGTTATCCAAATGATAGCCACCTTTTCCCAACAGATATTGAGTGAGCTGATAACACTATTAAAACTCCCAACCACCAATGTCATCTACAGAAACATTTTTTAGAAATAATTAACTTCAATAATATTATGAAGAAGTGATGTTGAGCACATCAGTGGTACCACCCACCACTCCCCTGGCCATTACAGAAATGCACCACCATTAAAAAAAAAGGCCAATTAAATTGCCTTCATATACTCTACAAGCTAGCTAGGGAACTAGGCACACACCATTAATGTGCTTAACATCACATATTCTTATAATTTAGAATAGCATGCAAGCTGTTTAGTAGAGAGTAAATCCTGTCAGCTACTTCTGCAAACTTTGTTAGTTTCAACTACTGTAGGTTCACCAAACACACCATTTGTAAACAGTATAGCTATAATATTATTAGCTGTATAGTTATGCCATTAATCTAGTCAGTTCAAATTTGCTGTTGAATGACAAAACAAAAAAAAATAGTAACTAGCTATAACAAAGTAATTATCAAGTTCTGACCCTTCCAGACCGAAAATTTCAATCTATAACAAAGTAAATCGAAAGTTACAGAATATTATGATCACAGTATACATCAGCTATCACACTACACTAGTCCAAACCCTCCATGGCAGAGTAAAGCAGTGTCTATGATATCTTTGAATATAGAATAAGGTTAGTCAAAGCACAATTTAGGCAGAGTAAATTCCATTGCACAAGTTGCGGCAGTAGGCTGAGGTTGCAAGTGATCAAATGCTAAATCAGAGATGCATATATACTATCCATAACCTAATGGTGGCACCTCTTCTGCTTCAGTAAAAAAAAAAAACTCAATAAAATATCCAGAATTATAGGTCCTACAAAACAATACAACATTAATGTCATTACAAGTATTGAATGCAGTCAACACAAACTACTAGATGTTATGCTGACTGTTTCATGTTAACATAATTAAAGGTATAACATTAATAACACTTAGACAAAATACTATATTATATATATATATACATACATAGTGCAACCTTTCTCATATATCTCATATATGTATACAACAGAAGGATCCTGCCTAGTTAGGTTACATAATTGTTATACTATACTTTCATGCCAAACGGTATATAGTATCATATTACCACAAACAAATACAAAATATTCTCTTACCTCAATTTCATGAATAGAGGTAACTTCTGCAGTATCCAATTTAAGCCATTCTGACTACCTCTATTGCCAGTAACTGGTGAACAAGATAACAGCTCTACCAAAATAATAACCACAGTTTTTTTGTAATTTTAGCTAACAAATATGGAGCTAGGTACTTACCTCAGCTTCTCCCAAGTAATAATGGCTTCCTTAGTTTAGCCATTCTGGCTACTAGTACCACTTGACAACCAACAAACAACATTTTAGCAGCTCCAAGAAACTACGAAGTTTTGAAATTACATCTGGTAGCTAAATGCTTTTCACTGCCATAGTAACCGGTCGCTGCAACTTTTTGTGACTTGAGAAACAAGCACTATAGCAGGAATTCTCTCACAATTTTGAGCCTAAGTTTAAAGTAAGAAATATTTAATGTTGTAGTATCCGAAGAAACTGGGGTCAAGCCTGAAAAGCCCTGTTTTAGATTAAAAAAAATTCCACTTTATGGTAGTAATTGCACAGCCATAAGCACAAGTATAACTAATTAATATGAAGCACCAAACGTGCGAAACCTCAGCGCTTAAACACTAAATTTAACTCAACATAGCTGGAGCAACGAAAATGGTACACAGAAATGCTATCTTCACAAGAGAAGAAGCTAAACAGGCCTTTCACCCCGAAACTTCACTCCTTTCAACTCCTTTAACTTCCCTCCCTTTGCCAAAATTATTTTTATTTATTTATTGATTCAACAATTATTTCTGAAACTTTCAAGCCAGCCAAGTAGCTAAATAAACACAGAAGCTGACAAAAAATGGAATCCAGCACAACCTTGAAGAAATCCAATGCCTACAATTTCCCCAAGTCTGCGGAAGATGTTCTCTTAAATTGTAACTATAACAGATCAATCTACTTACATAATAAGCTTTATTAATACGTACTGATAAATCCATTATTTACAACATATTGGAGCCTACAATTTCATTTCTTTTAAGCTATCTAGCTATAAACAAAAACCTTAGAAGTTCCTTCAGAGACATATGAATCTATCAAAGTTGATTACTTCAATAATTATGACTGCTAGGTTACATTATGACAAAAAGTGACTGATTTCTCAATGTAACCTGCTAGACAATAAAAACTGTGCCAGTTATTTATGAGTATTATTAACTAATCAAACAATGCAGTACCTTTAAGTTTCTGTAGCTTTCTGCTGACAGACTACTGGGCTATGGCAAGTGACAGAGTTGCTGGTGGAGGTGATCAGACATTCAGGTAGAGAAATTTTCCAACCGAATATGACAAAAACCTCTGCTTTCTGTGTCTTACCTTTCCTTTCTCAAACTAGCCATACTTGCTAAACCTAGCTGAGAAAGGGTGGCTGACACTACAGGAATATATTGTGCAGTAGTAAACAGATACTCAAACGAGCCATCAAGCTAAACTTAGCTTTGAAAAGATAGCTGACAATTTTAGAGTTTTCTATTTGAGGTTTTAGAGTTTTCTATTTGAGGTTTTAGAGTTTTCTATTTGTGGTTGAAGAGGGCCATTCCCGTGCTAACGGTAATTGACCGCTCAATATTATGTGCCGCAGAACAAATTTGGTATGGCCATGTCTCCAACCCACTCATGGAGTAGCGGTTAGGTAAAGGGTTCATTTACGTTGTTAGACTAGCCCCCAGCCTAGTCTGGCGTAGCCGACCCTTTACCTCTTCTATATTGGGGAATGGGGGAGGAAAGGGTCTGGGGACAGTAGTACTAATGACCAGTTCTAGCGCCAGATTCTGGCGCTATATCTGGCGCTAACCACTAATTTTAAAAGTTTACCGCAGAGGTTTACTGGCCTCCAGTAGCGCGCGTCTGTGGCAGTTTACCGCAGAGGTTTAATTACGGATAGCCGTTTGATTGCGAATTTTTCTGCAAACTTGAGAGGCTACAAAGGTATGGCTAGTGGAGACCGAGCTGAAGCTGTAAAAGTGGTGGCGGAAGGAGTAGCTAAGCGCTTGGGATACAGCGGCTTGAAGAGCTTACAGGAGGAAGTGGTAGTAAGCTTTGTTACAGGACATGACGTTTTTGCAATTCTTCCCACTGGCTATGGAAAGAGTTTATGCTACGTCTGCTTGCCAGAAGTTTTTTATTTACTGGACTCACCACCACTACCTTCCATCATCATAGTAGTGTCACCACTAACAGCAATCATTGAAGATCAAGTAAATATTGTTTTAATGTTATTAGAAGTTTGCTAATCAACTAGCTGATAACTGTACATATAGGTGCAGCTCTACTCGTCCAAGGGTGTAGCTACTGGTAGTGTCACAGGAGAGTCCAGTGCAGCTATGCTGGACAGTGTGTATAGAGCTGAGCATCAGCCGTTGTTTTTCACACCAGAGATGATTCTCCGGAAAAAGTGGCGGAAACTTTTGCAGAGAGATGACTATAGACAAAGAGTGAAGGGAATGATTATTGATGAAGCACATACTGTTAAGAAATGGTAAGTTGTTTACAATAGGTTTTTCTAAAAATGCAAGCCAGTTATACATTAAAACTATGCAAGAAGATGTATATTTTATGTTGGCTGTTGATAATTGCAGGGGAGAAACATTTAGACCAATCCTGACCCATATAGGTGAAGTCAGAAGTATTTTGCCTGAGTCTGTCAACCTTTTGGCCTTGACTGCTACAGCAACTACTACAGTTCGTACCAGCGTGTCTGAAATACTTGGCCTACAGAATCCTATTGTTATTGTAATGTCACCTTGCAAGAACAATATTGTGTATGCCGTAAGTAAATTTAATAACATAGACACTTTCGCACCCTTACTCGATCGGTTACGTACGGATGGAGTAAGAGCACCTAGAACAATTATTTACTGCCAAAGGTATGATGATTGTAGTAGTCTATACATGTATTTTAAGCATGGGCTAAAAGAGAAGTTCACATACCCCACTGGAGCTCCTGACCTATCAAAATTCAGATTGGTGGAAATGTTTTGCGGATGCACTGACTTGGAGGTAAAGAACCAGATCATCAAATCATTTGGATCAGAATCCCAGCTACGTATAGTGTGTGCAACTATTTCATTTGGGTTAGGAGTCGATTGTCGCGATGTAAGGCAAGTAATTCATTTGGGGTCACCCGAAGACATAGATGCCTATATTCAAGAAACTGGTAGGGGTGGAAGAGATGGAAAGCACTCGTTAGCTTTACTCTTAAGCCACAAGCGAGGAGGGAAATTTGTGTGCGAGAAATCAATGCTACAATACGAGAATAATAGCACTATTTGCAGACGAAACTTATTATTTCAAAATATAGACAATTACAAACCATTTCAAACTGATTACAAGTGCATGTGTTGTGATGTTTGTAAGCGTGTTTGTCAATGTGGATCTTGTTTTGATAATCAAAAATCATTTGTGTATTTGTAATATTGTCAATTCATTAATTACATTAAAATTTTACATGTCCCTGGATCCAATCAATAATCACAGCTGAAGGTTTCGCATGCAGAATATTCCTTGGATTGGGGAAAGATGGGTAATACCTGCCAGTAATTTCAGTGAAAATAGACATTTCTTGTAACTCTTTTAGAATAATGTTCATGTCAGCTCTTGAGTTCGGCACATTGTGAGCAGAAGAACCACTATCTGAAATTTTGTTGTCTGCATCAAAAGTGTCCATTACTGCTGATATTGTTCCAAGGGCCTCTGCTACTCGCTGAATGCACTGGGGTGTCTTGTTTGCACCAAGGCTCTTAACAGCTGATTTACAAATACGTATCTGGTGCTCACAATGAAGATCATTGGGAATGTTTTTCCCAGGACAACCATGTACGTTAATGAATCTTGGCGCTTAGATAAAATATAATCATAGTTGAGAAGAAAATTTAGGGTCTCGTTTGCATAGTTTTTTCTTCCCGAGTTTTGAAAAATAGGCAGCATATACCTGTAGCAACGCAAAACTCGATCACCATCTCCTTCCTTGATGGCATCTCGGAATTCCAGATAAAACAATCCAAAACTCAATGCTTGCTTCGCATACAAGTAAATCCTGTCATCTTGACGAGAAGAAGAGCTTTGAGGGTCCGATGCAGAAGAGTTGTACGTAAATGAGAAAAATGTCTTCATGAAATCATCTATAATATGATTTAAGAC
>WLWD01001384.1_pt1 | contig 128876 bp, 96 predicted proteins | sample 6712731 | NCBI WGS metagenome assembly WLWD01 (sample SAMN12718690, study PRJNA576275) | sponge metagenome | isolation source: marine sponge | host: Mycale hentscheli | place: New Zealand: South Island, Marlborough, Capsize Point | collected 2014-11-01 | reverse complement strand
GTAAGGCCGCCATTTCGGACATTCAAAATGGCCACCATAAATTATGGCTTTGTCATATCATTGAGACAACTTACATATCTATGCTGGGTGGCATTTGATGAGGCAAAGAAGCACACTCCAACTCTGACACGACAATGGCTGAAGGATCAAATTCTTTCAGAATTACCAACTGTGAAGTCAGTGAGGCAGAAAGACAGAAGAAAGCCATCAATTCTTTACTGTCCTGAAGCATGTGAAGAAGATATGATACACTCTTCCTTGAAGCAAAATGTCGCCAGTGAAATGGAAAACACAGTGATGATACACAAAACAGCCAAGCTGATACGCAAAAGCATCACAAAATTTGCTGGAGAAGAGGAAGCAGAAGCGTGACCAGACAGTTGACCTGAAGGAGACTAAAAATCTGTACAGTCGCCTGATGGTTTTAACTAGATCGAACAGGGACATCGACCAAAGGAATGCCGTGGGTAATTATGAATTCACTCTGACTCCAAGAGCACTTTTTGCACCAGATGGATCAATTTTACCATGCACTGACAAATCCAAGCTGATACACAATCTTGAGAAGTTGACAAACACAGAATCAACACAGAGAGAATCCAGCCGCCAGTGAGCAGGATAACAATACAGATTGTGTATTATCATCTGCAGCATCCCCAAAAATTGCCGCGTAGTTGACGGAATGGTTCTTGTTCAGAAGATGACTGGGAAAAAGGGGGCACTCAGCACAGTAAAAGATCTAGCACAGAGTTTCAACGACAGGCTCACGAGTTTGACAGCAGGATTCAGTCTGGTTATCATTGTCTTTGATACATACAAACCTGACTCACTGAAAGCGAAAACTAGAGAGAGACGACGGCAAGCAAAAGCTCCTGTTCAGTATCAGATTACAGATGATACAGACATCAAACACATCTCGCTCACACGGTTTTTATCCCACGAAAAAACAAAAGCAGATCTGACAGACTACCTTGCCAAAGCAACCCTCAATTTCAACAAAGATTCACCTCGATTAGTCATCACATCAGCATCAGGTCACACCAAAAGCAATAAAAGCCTGCAATTTAAGACAACAATCACGAAGAGGCTGACATGCTCATGAACTGCCTGGTAGCTCAGGCATCACAGCGGTGTCCTAATGCAAAACTAGTATTCTTCACTCCTGATACAGATGTCTTGGTTCTAGCTGTGGCACACTATGACAAACTCTGCGAAAGGACGTCACTTTCGATGGTTTCAGGTATCTTGGATATCGAATAAATCTGGAGAGCTTTGGGTAAAGAAAAGGCGCAAGCTTTACCTATATTCCATGCATTCACCGGAGCAGACAATGTTGGAAAATTCTCAGGAATAGGAAAAACAAAATGGTTTCAACAGTACATAAAAGCTGACATGGATTTACCCAGAGCACTCATGAAACTGCCCGTGGAAGGTGACTTAGCACAGGAAGTGAAAGATAAACTGGAAGAGTTTGTTTGCTTGAGGTACTGTCCGAAGGGTGTTTGCATTAAAAGCATACCTGATCTAAGGTGGTATATGTTCTGCAAACAACTCGCTGAAAGCAACAAGCTACCACCTACACTTGGTGCACTTGAAGAACACATCCAGCATGTACGGTTACAATGCCGAGTATAGTGCCAAGCCACCATGACACAGCAACAGCCTTTTGAGCCACTAAATTTTGGTTACTACAAGGATACAGGTGGTCAGATGCTGCCAACCACTACAAAAGTTCTTCCTGCACCACAGGCCATCATCGAGATGGTCAAATGCCAATGTAAAACCAATTGCTCCACTCAAAGATGTTCATGCAAAAGAAGTAACTTACAATGTACAGAACTCTGTTCGTGCGACACAGAATACACTAAAAATGAAGACTGTAACATTGAAAATGAAGACAGCGATGATGATGTGTAACTTATGTTCATGTGATATTAGAACATTTTTCAATAAATTAAAGCTCCTCTTTTGTTAATAAAGTGAAAATTGGTATTGAAAAACAAATAATGTTAGCCAACACTGACTTTCATTTTCGGTAGATTCCTTGGGTCCAAATACATAGGAAGAGTATTTTAAACGAACTTTTTATGTCAATGAAAGGCCGAGATATCTGACAAAAACATATTTTATGGCGGCCATTTTGAAAGTCCGAAATGGCGGCCTTACGGGCATCTGTGCAAATGTAAACATTGTTTTTCAGATTCCTGATGTCATAAGCTTTCCAAAAATGTATTACTTTGCTAATCACCATAAATTTTGAACAAAAACTCTTTTATTGACGTAGAGAACCTGACTATATACTGCATCAATAATACGTGGACTAATAATACACTTCCAACACCTGGTAAGTGTTTATGTCATTGCATCTGTTCAGGACTACGTCCAACAGTAGAAGAACAAAGTCAGAACTGTTAATTAAACTCAATCATTACCTCTAATTGTCACCTCACAATGCATACACAGACTTATCATTTAGAGTCGACCCTTTCCACACATAATGTTATTCATAAGCCTGAAAACCACTGGTTCTATATCATTGTGCATTCTACTTAAGTAGATGTAATTACTCTATTTTCTGTCGTTAAGTATCCTAAACCTCGCTTGTTGTCAAAGAGGGGAGTGCGTGCTTTTGGGCTAGTGTAGTAGTAGACCTTGCGTATCAAAGAGGTCACGCGAACAGCTAGATTTCCATACGTCATTAGGACTTAACGGGGCCAAACCTGCCACGGTTGGGAGTAACGTGGGAGTAACGTTATTGGGGCTCCCAATCATTGGTCCATCGACCCGTCGATACTTTGCCAGCCGAATACAGTCAACTGCCATCCACACACAGTTGGTGATCTGTGCCCTTTGGACATTTCACGACTGAGAGAAATAGATTTCACCACTAATATTCTCTCTCAGTCTTGTATGTTCATCGGTCTGTGCAGGCCCCAGTCTGTCTACCGTCATTCACCCGAGTTATTCCTGGGTCACGGTCTACAACTTTGCGCGGAAGCTATCGTCATCATCACCTCGCCGACTCTCATAATCACCTCGTCATATTTTCTTCCAAGCACTGTACAGTCACGATGGAGGACGTCAACATCGAACAGCTCAAGAGACAGAGAGCTACTCGAAGAGGCCAGATTACTAGACTTCAGAAGAAGGTAGCTGGCTACTTTGATGCCAGCCTCAGGTCACTCATCAAGGCAGACCTGGAGCAGTCCCTCAAGGACGTTCACCACCAACTGGAGAGCGAGTCAAGTCTAGGACCGCATCGAGGCTCATCTGGCAGACAGCCCAGTTGAACTCGAAGCCAAGCAGAAAGAGGCTGAATGCTTCGATTCAGTCATGAACAAGCTCGTTTCCGACGCCAACCTGGCCCTACTCACATATGATGTGAATGCCAAATGCAACTACCTGATAAACGAACTGGAACTACTCAGGATCGACACAGCCGTCACCTCCAAGCATCACATGGACAACGTTGCAAGCTTCAATCAGGAGTTCAAGGAGCTCTATCAGTCTGCTGCCCCTGTGTTCTCAGATGATAGACTCTCTGCCGCCTTCACCAAGCTGAAGGAAGGCAAGGTGGACCTCAACCTATCCATCTCCAAAGCCTTGGAAGCAGTAGACGACTCTGCCTCCTCAACCTCATCCGCCACACCCATTGTGCACGTACCTTCGGAGCCAGCCCTGAAGATAGATCTTCCCAAGTTCAACGAGAAACATGCTTCTTGGCTAACGTTTCAGACCATGTTCGAGAACGTCATCTCCAAGCGTGGAAAGCACCTCTCGGGAGTTGAGAAAACGACTCTTCTCAACAACGCCATGACAATGAAGGAAGCCAAAGATCTGGTCAATCAACACTCCTCTGGTGGAGTCGATTATGACAAAGCCATGGGAGCCCTCAAACGTCATTTCGGGAGTATTCATGTCATCTACCCCATCCTGGTCTCTACCATCACCAAGGGTGGGCACTTCGAGATGACCAAGAAGAGCCTAGCCGATCTACATGACAAGATCTTCCGGCCTTACTACCAGATCACCTCCATAGCTTCCGACTCTCTGTCAACGTATTTGGCTCAGTATGCCAAACAGCTCTTCTCAAGCAAACTCAGAGAGGAGTGGGACCGCCACATGGGGGCCAAGGCTTCCCTGCCCACCCTTGACGATTTGCTTGAATTCGTCGAAGGTATTCAAGTTCGTCTTCCACCGGACGCCATCGACTCGTCAGACAGCCCATCATTTGCCAGCTCCTTCACCGTCAAGAATGAGCACACGGCCGCCAAGAAGGACAAGAAGTCTTCACCTCTCAAATGTCCTCACTGCGGGGATCGCGTTCGTTGCCCTGCCTTCTCTGACCTAGATGTGGAAACGAGAAATTCTATCGTCAGAGACAAGAAACTCTGTCTCAACTGCCTTGCAAATGGTCACACACAGAAGAACTGTCCGTCTAAGTAAAAATAGCTGTCATCAAGACTCTTTTTTGTCGAGCCAACTCCATCTGTGGCTCTGATCAGGACAGAAATATAGAAAGAGCACATATCCGATCTGCTTTGAAGATGAATGGCTACCCTTCACGTGTCATCTCAAATGCCATGCGAGCGAGACCAGCATTAGTAGCAAGGTGATGATGAAACCCAAGGCAACAGTAGTCTTACCTTACATAAAGAATGTGTCAGAATGCATAAAGAGAATTCTGTTACCATTGGATATAAGAACTTGCTTCAAGCCACACACTACCCTCAGGCAGCTTCTAGTTCATCTAAAAGATCCCATTCCAGTTGAGTCACAAACAGGAGTGATATACCAGGTATCATGTGGAACTTGTCACATCTCTTATATTGGGCAAACTGGACGAACAATAACACATAGACTAAAAGAACATAAGCAAGCTCTAACTTCACCTTATCATTTTTCAGCTGTTGCAGAACATGCAATGAAAGAGAGTCATGTTATTGATTGGAAGAGTGGTAAAGTGATTGACATCTGCCATCAATTATACCCTCGTTGTTATTTGGAGTCATGGTACATTTAAACTAAAGGGAGCAAAATCAACAGAGATGAAGGATTGTTGCCTCAAGTTTATGGTAGCCTAGTGAAACATATAAACAAAAAAAAACAAAATAGCTAACCCTCAGGACTCATGGTTACCAACCAAGTGCTTTAACATGTATCACCCTTAGGCTTTCACCTGTCATAGTAACTATTTATTTTTTATTTTTGAATCATTACCACTGATGAAGGCTACAGTCTGTAGCTGAAACATTTGGTGTTTTAACTTTTTTGTGTTTTTTGGTCAGTGATTCTCTCTAAATATATTAATATATAATTATATATTCAATAAATGTCGATATATAAAAATTATGTGAAGTAGACTGCGCTGAATGAATACTTTATTGTGTCTTTATTATACAGACAGAATAATGATACAAAGCAATCCATACCTATTATATTTAGCTCATGCTTTGTATTGATCATTCATTTAACTGTTTACTACAGAATGAATTGGAAGCATACTCAACCTTACAGAATTCATTTAAGTCTTCTTCTAAACCAAGGGTTCTGGATAAAAAAATGAAAATGGATAAAGCCTATGACGTGATTCAATTGTCTTCAGAACCACAATCTACAAAATGTACGTGCTATTGAACCAAAAAATAAGTGTTTTTAATAAAATAGGTTCATTGTAGATAATTGAACACTGCATATTTCAGAGAGTGCCACCCTCTGTCAGTATGGAACTATCAAAAAACTATCAACAATACACACAGTTCCGGCAATGGATGCCCAACAAATCACCCTTTGTATACTCAGGTATGTTTATCTTATTGTTATTTTATGTAGATATAATCACCAACATTTGACAAGATACTACTATAGGGGTGCTATAAAGCACACCTCAGGATTGAGCATGAAAATGAGAGCTTAAAACTATAAGAATCACAAAAGGGATTACTCAGTGTTGTACAGGTACTTGTTTTATCTGCTCATTTGTGGATATTAAGCTGTTTTATTGATTAGCTCTGTACTCATGGAAACTCAATGCATTTAAAAAAAGTATAATTATGAATTGTATAAATTATCTGGGCCAATTCATTTGCTATTTTATATACAGATTTACACTGCTATTATCTTCAGTGTTTTGCTTGCAATGAATTTATAACATTATTTGTTATATCTACCAGTAAATTCCACTGAGCATAAATTATTGGAGCATTGCTTAGTGGACATGCCAACTACTAATGACATAAAAACAGAAAACATTGAAGAAAATATTCTATGCCATCCTGCAGGTGATTTATTAAAAAAATTTGAAGCAGGATTATGTAATACAATTTATTTTATATGTATTTATCAGTGTTGTGGTAATTGCAATTGGTAATTGTAATTAGCTGTAATCATTACACCATCTGCAGTAATTGTAATTGTAATTGTAATTGCATGCCTGTAATTGGCAAGTAGTTGGGGTTAAAGACCACTTTGGTAAAGGGTCAGTTCTAAAGCACATGGCTGCTAGCAAGAAAATGAATTCTCAGTTTTCACATAACTTTTCTCTTTTAAGAGAATTGATGAATTAAAACAAAATTACAAACTTTGTGGGCCCTATTACGTGACCACTTATCCTGAGGAGGCACTTATCCTGAGGAGGCGATATGATGTAATTGTATGTAATTGCTAACAGATTTGTTGTAATTAGTTCTTAAAGGTGTAATTGGTAATTGAAATTGTAATTGAGAAGCAAAAATTTTAAGTAATTGTAATTGTAATTGATTACTTTACTCCTGTAATTGCCACAACCCTGGTATTTATATGTATTTTATCTGTAAATGTTACTTAGATAAATGCTTAAAATAGGACATCTTGCTTATTCAGCTTAATACAATATCGAGGTGCTTCAAATCTCTAGGACAAGTGGTAGGCTTACCTTCAGACTTACTGGACAAAATAGAATCCAGTGCAGCTGTTCCTTATGATGGACTAGTTGAAGTATGTGATGCATGACTCAGGAAATATAAAGATGACCAGTTGACTTTACATGGAGAAATGTTGCAGAGGCCCTCTCTTTAGTATGACAGGAGCAATTATCTCAGGATATTATGAAAGTATATACTACTGGTGAGTTCAAATTAATGGTATAGCTGGATCAATTCATACCATTTTAACCTGAAAGATATATAAAAAATGAACTCCATATTTTTATTATTGTTTTACGCGGTAGAAACTGCCATAGCTGCTTTTTCATTTCAACAAGTAAACTTGCGGTAATAATGCGCACCTTAGACCCGCCCCGTTTTTACTGTGGGCGTCGACGTTTTCGGGAGTTTGAGCTACTACTAGACTGTCATGTGACCTTAATTGGTTTCCGGTTTCGCCAAGTGCATTCCTCTTTTGCCACATTTGTGGTCCCGCCAACTCAACGTGGTAACGTTTATTGACGGATACTAATTTTGGCGATTTTCTGATATGTGCATTTGACGGATGTTAATTTTGGCGGTTATGGTCTGTAATAATGCATAGAATTTTTCACAAGCTTCATAAATTATCAGTAATAATATTAATGTAATGGTCAAGGAGTATAATAAAAAAATTTCATGTTATGAATGTCATAATTAATAGTTATTAATAAATTAATTGTTTATTGTCTAGTTCTTGTAGAGCTGCCATCAAATAAGCCAACAATTCCAGCTTTTTTCCATCCCTTGAGGATAACAATTGATGGCAAATTCGAAGATGCCACTGCCGCTATTTTGAAAGATATCTACGATAGCGAGGAAGAAGACGATGAAGACGACGAAGCCATTGAAGTTAAGGCCAATGAAGAAGAAGACGATGAAGACGACGAAGCCGTTGAAGTTAATGCCAATGAAGAAGAATACATAAGTAGCGAAATGAATTATGTTACCTGGTTATCTTGTATTATCTCGTATATGTTTAAATTGTTTACCGACAATTGCACTACAGAAACTCACTTGCAGCCTATCCAGCAAATTAGGTAAAAGATCGTCAATTGTTAGCGGGTTTCAATATTAGCGAAAAATGGCAAATCGCTAATATTCGCTAAAATGAGTACCTGTTAATAAATGTTACCTTAAGGTACTTAGTTCTGTTTATTGAACCTGCACTACATACTTGTACTTGAGTTGACTATTATACCAATTCCTTTGAGTAATGAGGATTTTTTGAGGTTGTATAGGGCAAATTGACAACACTGTGATATAAAACTATAATTACCTTTGCGTGGCAGTAACTTAATAATGCAATAAGGGTATCCTGCAAGTACATAATATATATTTTTTAATTTCTGCATGTTAATTATACAAATTACTGTCTTTGAAGAGTTAATTTTAGACAGAAGTAATTTCCACAAACTCAATGTTTCACATTTTTTATTGATCTATTATTACAATTTTGACTGAGTAATCCAGCTCTCACCAATTTTATACTTAATTATTCATAATTGTACAGAAATTTTGTGCATGAGCATATAATTTTTACTTCCATCTGTATGTACATGATATTGCTTGTATAACAGGAAAACTACCCTTCGATGTAGTGATGACTGAGTTTAGTACTGTTTCATATCTTAAAAGGTCTTGTCCTCCTCCAGTACATCCTCACATTTCATTTACAGAAAATAACTTTGAACAATGTCCTCCAATACAAGTCTAGAGGAAGTAGGAGTAGGGGGAGGGGGAGAGCTGGTGGGAGAGGTGGAAGAAGAGGAGGTCAGGCGACCTCCACACATTACTGAGTATGAAGATGATGGGAGCCATGTGTTGGATTGCATATATCAACAGCAGTGGAGCACATCCTCCCTCCAAAATGACCTCCTAAATTGTCATGCCATTGATATTACTTGTGAGTCATATTATTCAAAACAATTTTAAGTGTGAATATATTAGAAATTTGTCACATCCTTAATTACTTGCTTTTTATTCATTAAATCAATTACAACGTTTTAGTAGTTACGACTATTTTAATTATTCATGGCATGAAACGGGAGTACTGCTATCATGTATCAGCAATTTACTTCCTATTTAGGAAGTAAATTGGTATAATATATTAGCTGCTTTGCAGTTACTCGTTACATGGAGATAAATTGAAACAATTTTTTAATAAATTGGTGGTGTTTCCAAACCTTACTAAAATTAAGTAAAACATCGTCATTGTATATTGTATTTCTGAGTATAATTCTTTTTATTTCATATACAATAAAACCTTTTACGAAAGTTGTTTTTAATGTCTTAAATAGATACACATGGATATTATACATTTAGTTAGCTAATGTCATATTTTAAAGGATTGTTCAAATGAATTCTATTCAGGGAATTCTTATAATCAACTAGCTAATCCCTCAATTAATAACAAGGCCTATTGTATTCCACTTGAATTTTTTAGAAATACTATTAAGTATAATTTGATTCATAAAGTTTTAGCTAATACAGGACAACATTCAATTATTCTCATATTTTTATAGTCAAAGCAGTAAAGAACTTCAATATTCTTTTTATTAGTTGAAGTCTTGACAAAATCTTTTGTGCATATATGGTATAAATTACCCTTATAATCTTATTTTGAAGCTCTATCATATCCCCACCATAACCCCTTGTTATTCCTTGTTTACAATAACTCTTGTAAAATTTACAAACAGCATACCATGGATCTAAAGGGGAAGATTTGGAGCATCAATAGAATGTCCATGTATCCATAATAAAGTGTAAAGATACTTGATGTTGCCGTCAGAGTAACATTTCTAAATAATTATTGTTTTTGTAAGTGCATATATTCCCAACAAAAAGCGGGATGCTTGTTGTGAGCAAATATCTTTGAGCAATTTGATAACAGTTACTAGTCCATAGGTATTTGTTATTTAAACTGATTGTCCTGGATTAGATTATACAAGCATTTCAAAAACTGTACAATTTGTGAGGTAAAAGCAAGCAAAACATTCTCATAGCTAGTCTCTAGTAAACAACTACAAGAGTTCAGGAGTAGCTATGGTCATAATAATAACTAATGTAAAAGTGCAATGATAGAATGAACATGTATTTTAGGTATGACCTATGAAATAACTCTAACCATTTCATGTTTATTTCATGCTGCATTGCTCAACTTATTACCCTGGTATATTATATAGTAACCTTCCTAGCTTACCCTTTCCCCCCCTGGTTTTACAGCTATCTTTCTCTGGTGTAGCCTACCCAATCTTGTCACAGCAGCCGCTAAAATATCAGCTGGGGGTTTGGGGGGCCCACAACCAACCAGTCATAGTACTAACTACTTCAGTGAAGATATATATATAGCATAAAATACACCACTTATTGCACTCATCTGAGTGATATGGCAAGATATTTCACTCTCTGGCTTTATTTTCACTCATCTCTGGCTCATTCAATCTAAAAATATTATCATGCACAAAATATCAATGACACTAATAAAAATATGTGAATTTAATTGGAATTTTTTTTATTAAAGTTGACTTAGATAACAACATTATTTTCCCCAGACTTTATAATTTTATGAGTGATTATAGCTATGAAGCAGAGTAAATTGTGATGTTGACTAAAATAATTACCTACAAGTTTAATAAGCATAACTGAAACAGCTCCCGCGCACACTCACATGCATATATATATATATATATTAGAGTCGGAGTGTGATATGGCGGACTTAGCTATATCAAGAGCAGGCTAGTGGAATTTGCTAATTAACTTGATGCACTTTAACTACATAATAATCATACATTCAAAAGATCAGCTATTTGCCACATACTCATGTGAAAACCGAAGAATGTCACAGTTTGGTAGCCATAAAATGTTTCTGCATCATTAGCACTGTGAGAAAATTGTCATTCTTGTACCTCTAAAGATAAATTTGGTTAAGGGTAATTAAATGCTAAAATCATTAGCTGTTTATTTGGTCACCTCACAAAACTTTAACTGTCAGGAGAATAGAGGAATTTGCTGCATATTACATTGGCATTATCATTTTAATAGATATATATCAGCTTTCTAGAACCAACAAAATGACTGGCATGTAAAAAGTATTATACACATCGGAATAGATATAATTTTTAGACGGTAATACAATAAGTATGGTCTTGTTTACACCATTTTCAGCCTTACAACACATTTCATTTTAATATCTACTTTTGGGTTGTGCAGAGGCGTACTCAATAGACTATCTGCCATAAACATTTTCCAGTTTCTAGAAACCTTACTAAAATATTTGATTGAAAACGTTATAAAACGTTATAAAATAATATTGATCAAGTATTATATTTTTGTTTTTCTTTCTTCTACTGTTGTAGATCTCACTAAGCTCCCTCAAATTGGAAGGATTCAAATACAAACTTCTGACTATTTAATGATAATTGTCATCACTGATGGTAGCTATGGTAGACTACTGACACAATATTTGAATCAGAAATCTGGTCCATTATGTGAGACTTGCTTTGCAATCCAATTACATTTGAAATGATGTTTGCAGATAATGTATCATGGTGACAAAAAGTTACATGAATATATGGAACTGGTAATGTTACTTATTATGTTCAACATTAAGTGTTTTTTTTTTCAACATCAGTTTTCTTATTGCCTTTTTGCTTATTGTAAGTATATTTGTCATAATACGTAGCATTACTCAAAATAAACATATAATATATCCGTCCTCATTGAGTTATCCCACTGTTGTCTTTCGTTATTGCTTTTTTCTATACTCAAGATTCGTTGTAAAAATGAACTAATGTGAGAGGCATGAGAGATTGTCATTAGTTTAGTAGTTATATATTTTGGTTAAGTCAAGTTCAAATGTAGCTAATAAAGTAGTTCTCAGCAATGTAACATAATTGGCTTCATTTAACTAAATAGATGTTTTTACTAGAATATAATATGTGATAAAATCTGGTTGATTACAGTAAAGTGCACTATTAGAGTAAATAAGTGCATAGACTCAAACATTTCCAGTTTAACTTCAGGGACCATACTCCTCCTCCCACCACCAATCCCCACCTGCCCTGCTTCTACTAGATTGTTACCTGTACAACCTGGTAATGGCTAAAGGGTAAAGTGAGGCTTTTCTGTAATTAGTTGTTGTCTATACAACATAATTCCGAAGTGCAGCGCCTACTTACTGAAGGAATTATTGAGCCAAGTAACTCGCCCTGGAGAGCACAAGTTGTGGTGACTCGTAACGAGCATCATAAGACAAGAATGGTTATTGATTATTCACAGACTATCAACCGTTTTACTCTCTTAGATGCGTACCCGTTACCATGGAGTGATGATACCATCAATGCCATTGCCCAATACAGAGTGTTTAGCACCATCGACTTACGTAGTGCTTATCATCAGGTCAGTATCAAAGAGAGTGACAGGCCCTACACTGCTTTCCAGGCAGGGGATGCACTGTTTCAGTTTACACGGATTCCATTCGGGGTGACTAATGGGGTGGCCTGTTTCCAGAGGATCTTAATGGAAATTATCGCCAGTGAGAATCTACTGGGTACTTTTGCCTACCTGGATAATCTCACCATATGTGGGAAAGATCAGGATGAGCATGACGAGAATTTGAGGCGGTTCCAGGACGTGGCTGCTGACCGGCAGATTACTTACAACCACGATAAGAGTATTTTTTCTACTCGGCGGCTCCCTATCCTTGGCTATACTATCGAGAATGGTCAGATAAGACCTGATCCTGATCGTCTACGTCCTCTCTTGGAACTTCAAGCCCCTAATGATATGAAAAGTCTTCGTCGGATTCTTGGATTTTTTTCTCACTACTCTCAATGGATCCAGGGCTACTCTGAGAAGATCCTCCCACTTACCACAACATCTACTTTCCCGATGTCACAGGATGCCCAAACTGTTTTTGAAAGTCTCAAAACTGACATAGCGAACTCAGTTGTTAATGCTATTAACGAGGATATTCCATTCGAGGTAGAAACGGATGCGCCTGACTATGTCATAGCTGCCACTCTCAACCAGAATGGACGTCCGGTAGCTTTCTTTTCTCGTATCGTATGTTGCATGGCCCCGAGATAAGCCACGCATCAGTGGAGAAAAAGGCAAAGGCAATCATTGAGGCAGTTCGCCACTGGAGGCATTACCTCACTGGTCGACACCTCACTATTACTACTGATCAGCGGTCTGTTGCTTATATGTTTGACAACAAACAGAGGGGAAAAATTAGATTATGAGGTGGAGAATGGAGCTGTCATGCTATGCCTTCAATATAGTATACCGTCTGGAGGCTGAGAATGTTCCTCCAGACACCTTGTCACGAGACTTTTGTGCTACACTTCCGTCTTCTGGGGCCCTATACGAACTCCATAATTCCCTCTGCCACCCAGGAGTTACCCGCATGTTTCACTTCGTGAAGACTCGCAACTTACACGTATTCAATTGACGATGTGAGGCAGATGCCAGGTGTGTGTAGAGCACAAGCCCCAGTTTTATTCACCAGTTCAAGCCCATCTGATCAACCGTTTGAGTGGCTAAATATTGACTTCAAAGGACCGCTTAAGTCTAACAATCAGAACACATATTTCCTCAATGTCATGGACGAGTATAGCCGCTTCCCGTTTGTGTTCCCTTGCAAAGATGTCAGTACTACTACAGTGATTAAGTGCCGATGTCAGCTCTTTTCTCTCTTCGGAATGCCAGCTTATATCCACTCAGATAGGGGATGAGTGAAGAGCTTCGTCAGTTTCTCATGAGTCGAGGCGTGGCCACCAGCCGTACTACTCCGTACAACCCTGCGTGTAATGGCCAAGTAGAAAGGTACAATGGTACTATCTGGAATACTATAAGGATGGCCTTGGAGACTCGTGGACTACCTGTTACACACTGGTAAGATGTGCTTCCCGATGCTCTACATTCCATAAGATCTCTACTGTGTACAGCTACTAATAACACGCCACATGAGAGATTCTTCCGATTTGAGAGGCGATTGTCTACTGGAGGATCGGTTCCAACTTGGCTTTCCACACCTGGTCCAGTCCTCCTCAAGCGTCATGTGCGTGCTCATAAAACTGATCCCTTGGTAGATGAGGTTTAGCTGCTACAGGCAAACCCACAATATGCCCACATACGACATGCTGATGGAAGGGAAACTACTGTGTCCATACGACACTTAGCCCCTTGTGGGAACACTAATGAAATCCCAGTACAGAGTAGTTCATCTGAGAACAGCAGTCGTCCCGACTGGCCAGCAAGCAGAGCCGGTGGCACCAACGAAGCGGATGCTCCTCAACATTCCTCAGAGGATACTTCTTCTACCAATGATGTCGTGCCACTTGAAAATAGTGTTACTCCAGCTGACACTGCCCCCACAAGTGAACCCAAAATACTGCGACGTTCTCAGTGCCAGAGACACCCACCTGACTACTACAACCCGGCTACTACCGGAACTTCTTAAAGTGAGGGGCGAATGATGTGGAACTTATTTGTGCATTATGTATATCATTACCGCTTATTGTACCACACCTTACCACATTCATGGCATGCTGTATTCATAGTATGTCGCCCTTTACCTTTCTTTTGTGTGTTGTGATTCTAAGCTGTTAAAAGCCTAGTGTTGTAGGCCCTATTCCGATGATAAAGTTCATAACAGACAGCAAGGGCAGACTCCTTAAAGAGTATCTTAGACAATTTTGAAGTTCTTCAAGAATTGTGGGAAGAAGCTATTGACTTAGTGAAAGACACTAAAATGAAGGCTCGTATAAATGGAGTTGCATCTCAAATGAAGACTTTTGATTATTATTTTGGAATTTGTTTAGGGCATTTGATTCTTAAACACAGTGATAACTTGAGCAGAGCATTGCAAAAGAGTGACATATCAGCCTCAGAAGGTCAGGAAGTGGCCTCCATGACTTTGAAAGTTCTTAAATCTATACGTTCTGATGACATGTTTAAGTTATTGTGGGAAAGATTTGTAAAAAGGTTGAACATTTTAGTATTTCACCACCAGGTTTATCACGTTGTCGTAAAGCTCCTCGAAGTTTCGAAGAAGGAGATGCAGAGAGTAAACACCAGAGGACTACTACAGACCTATCTACTTAGAAGCATTGGATCTCATCACCACTTCTATTACTGATCGATTTAATCGGCCTGGTTATAATAGTTTTTATAATGTTCAAAATCTTATTCTAAAAGCAGTTCAAGGACTGGATTATGAAACTGAGTTAAAGTGTGTGGCTAATTTCTATACGACTGATTTTAATTATGAATTATTAAGAACTCAGTTGGAGATACTGAGAGCTAATTTCACTCCAAATCAAACATCTGTTAAAAGCACTGATGTTACTGAATTCTTCAAAGCAATGACTCCAGTTCAGTGAGAACTTCTATCTGAAGTGTGTCAATTGTTTCAACTCCTACTTGTAATACCAGCAACTAATATTGTCAGTGAAAGGTCCTTTAGTGCTTTACGATGAGTGAAAACGTATTTGTGTTTGAGAATGGCTCAAGACAGGCTGAATCACATCATGACTTTGCATATTCATCGAGGTCTTACTGATGATCTAAGCTTGATTGAAAGTGCTAACCGATTTATTCATGGAAGTGATCATAGAGAACAGATTTTTGGGAAATTTGTGGCAACTGATATTAAAAATGTGATTGAAACTTTTTATTTGTAAACAAATAAAATTTTCTTGAACAATGTTTGAAACTTTTTAAAAAAATTAAATTAAATTTTCTTGGTTAATAATTGGCCGTGATTATTTGTAAATATCAACTAAATTTTCTTGACTAATATTGGCCTCACCACTTTGTATTTGCTTCCGACCCCCCTGAAATAATAATTATAACAACACAATAGCAATAGCAATAATAATAATAATAATATTACAATAATCATAATCACAATAACAATATAACAACAATAATAATAATGACATTATTAATAAGGATTAAAATAATTACAATGATAAAAACAACAACAATTATGGGGCCAGCCACCATGCATGGAGAAGAGAGAGAAGAGAGAAAGAACATAAAAAAGAAGAAATGAACTGAACCATAATGCTCGATGTATATGGATTGTACGTATGCCCTTAAACACGCGTGCGGGTATCGTTTTTTCTCCTAAAAACACCGCATACTAGTGATGCGCTCTAATAGCACAAAATAGCGAAGCGAGCGATGCATGTTCCTTGTAATTGCAGCTATTTCAGGCTACAAAATACTGTCAAAGTGAGAAAACTGGTAGCTTTTTTCTATGATGAAGGCTCCTGGTACCATAATCCTCAGGAATAGTCTAATAAATAAATTAGGAACATTTAATGGCTTTTCAAAAAGAAAGATTCTTACTTTGCTACCTGTTTCTGTTTCGTTTTTGCTATACTCTTCCTTGCTCTGTTTTTTTTAATTTCTTATCTCTCTCCTTACTAATTTTTCTTCTGGAGTTTCTAACGCCCTCAAAGCTCTTGACCTAGCGTTTCTAACGTTTTGTCTCTCTTTCGCAGAATTTGTTTCACTGGGCATCGCTACTTCGTACGGCGGGTAAACAAAACAAAATGTTGCTAAGGTTACCCGGACGCGCAAGCGCGTAGGAGAAAATGTGCACACATACGCCCACGCAAGAACAAAAACAATTCCTAGACCAAAATATATATCGCGAACTCATTAGAGAGTCAGCTCCGCTGGCTTCGCTCACTTCGCTGATTTATGCTTGACTTCACTTTCTTCTGATACTACAGCATTAAGAAAGTCTTACTTGGGCTGCAAATTGTGGAATAATTCCTGCGTAAAGCTTGTTTTTCAAGGAAGCCACCACTACTAGAGGAAAACTGAGGTAAGTACTTAAATTCATATTAATTTGTAAGTTAAAATGACAAAATTAACTCTGGCCTTTCTTTTATATAGTTGAGAGCTTGTTTTCAAGAGAGACTGGTAATTCAGATAGTCAGAATGGGTTCAATTTGATACTACAGAAGTTACTACTACTCAAGAAAATGAGGTAAGAAAGTAATTTTGTATTTGTTTGCTAAAATTAATTGTCTTTTGTTTTCTAGCTGAGAGCTTGATGTCAAGAATTACTGGTAATTGAGATTGTCACTACAAAAGTTAACAATACTCAGGAAATCAAGGCAAGTAGTAATTCCATATTATTGTTGGCAAATATTACAAAAATAACACTGGTCTATTTATTTTGGAGCTGAGAGCTTGTTCAAGAATTACTGGTAAATTGAGATAGTCAGAATTGCTTAAGTTTGATACTACAGAAGTTACCATTACTCAGGTAAGAGTGTAATTTGGTATTTGTGTTTGCTACAGCTATTATACTGTTCTGCATGAATTAAGCTAAAATATAAATTTTGTAGTAACAATACTGTAGTTTTGACTAGGCAGGCTCACTCACCATTTGTGCTGAAGCACACCACTAGTTGGCGAGCGAGCGTAGCGAGCGAGACACTTACAGGGGTAACACAATTGAAAATCGGGGATGTTTGTTTATTGGCGAGCGAGCGAAGTGAGCTAGACAGTAATAGGGGTGGATAATGCACAATCGGGTATATGTTATATATGTATGTATGTATGTATAGATGGTACGTATGCCCTTTAAACGCGCACGCGTGGAACTTTATTCTTAAAAAAACACGGCTTTTTAGGCTTGACCCCAGTTTATTCTGAAACTACAGCTTTAAGCAAGCCTTACTTTATACTTAAGCCAAAGTGTGAGAAAATTCCTGCGAAAATGCTTGCTTTTCAAGAAACTAAAAGTTGATTCGACCGGTTACTATGGCATTGAAGACCCTTTTCCAGACTTAATTTCAAAACTCGCCGTTTTGGGGGGATACGGAGTGTCGCTTGTTGGTTGTCAAGAGTCATTGGTAGTCAGAATGCCGTAGACTCGAGGGAAGTTGAGGTAAGTACTTAATTCATTATAAATATGCAAAAATAACTCTGGCCTTTCTTTTTTGTAGCTAAGGAGCTTGTTGTCAACAGTGACTGGTAAATTCAAATAGTCAGAATGGCTAAAATTTGGTACTACAAAAGTTACCACTGCTCAAGAAAATGAGGTAAGAAAGTAATTTTTGTATTTGTGTGCTAAAATTGATTGTCTTTTGTTTTTGTAGCTGAGAGCTTGTTGTCAAAGAATTCGAGGTCCCCCAGATAGTCAAAGTTATTTAAATTTGATACTACAGAAGTTATCAAAACTCAGGAAATTGAAGTAAGTAGTAATTCCATATTTGTTGGCTTAAGTTACAATTAACAACACTGATATTTTGTTTATTGTAGCTGAGAGTTTGTTCAAGAGTTACTGGTAATTGAGATTATCAGAATGGCAGATGTTTGATACTACAAAAGTTACATTAATCAGGTAAAAGAGTGATTTTGTATTTATTTGCTGAAATAAAAGGTCGTAACTGCTATTATAGTGTTTGCATGAACTAAGCTAAAACATATGAAAAAATACTGTCATTATTATGTTACCTAACTATCAGGCTCGCTCTCCATTTGTTCAAGCACACCACTAGTTTATATATAATGTTTGAATGTATGTATGTCATTTTGTACTTTGACCTTCCGTATTTTTGTGTTCGTGCGGCGTTCGATCCCGTCCCAAACTTCACTAAACAGAATCCTCTGGTATAGCGACCATTACCCGTATCAGCTTAGAAATTGAATTGTTTACCGCTTTGAATTGTTTTGCGGGTGCAGTTAAAATGCAAAATCTTATGGGAGCTCCATTTCTATTTGAGTTAGTGGTGGTGGTAAGTTAATACGCTATTGGTCACAGTTATAAGCCCTAGTCAACAGCATTTACTTGAAAATTCATTGTCCACTAGACGAACCACGAAGGTAAGTCTTGCGTAGATATGTTCAGTTGTGTGAAAGTATTGTGCATTACAACTACTATTAAGAATATCACAAAGAAAAATTTAAATAACGTGACTTGATTTTGTTGCTTCTTTTTCAAAGTTGCGGGGAGCGGTTACTATGGCATTGAAGCCCCTTTACCGCATATACTTAATTAAAAAACTCGACTTTATTTTAGTAGCTGGAGTGTTAGTTGTTAAAATCAATCATTTAACAATAGTGTAGTTTAAGGGAGTTCAAGCACACCACTAGTTGGCGAGCGAGCGAAGTGAGCGAGACAGTATTAGGGGTGGATAATGCAAAATCGGTTATATGTTATATGTATATAATGTATGTATGTATGGATTGTACGTATGCTCTTAAACGCGCGCGCAGGGAATTTTTTTCTCTCAGGGGTAACACAATTGAAAATCGGGGATGTTTGTTTATTGGCGAGCGAGATAGTATCAGGGGTAGATAATGCAAAATCGGGTATATGTTATATGTATGTATGTATGGATGGTACCTATGCCCGTTAAACGCGCGCGCGGGTGCCGTTTCCCCCCTAAAAACACGGCTTTTTAGGCTTGACCCAACTTTCTTCTGATACTACAGTTTTAAGCAAGTCTTACTTGAAACTTGGGCTCCAAATTGTGAGATAATTACTTAGAAGCGCTTGTTTTTCAAGTCCCAAAAAGTTACTGCGAACGGTTACTATGGCATTAAAACCCTTTACCAAACGTAATTTGAAAAACCTAGTCGTTTTGGGGGGGGGGCTGCTAAATATCGCTCGTTAGTTGTCAAGTGCCACTGGTAGCCAGAGCGGCTAAATATTAAAACCAAGGGAGCCACCATTACTTGGGAGAAGCTGAGGTAAGTACGTAGTTCCATAATTTGTTAGCTAAAATTACATAAATAACTCTGGCTATGTTATTTTTTAGTAGAGCTGCGAGCTTGTTCATCAGTTAGTGGCAAATTGAGGTAGTCTGAATGGCTGCAATTGGATACGACAGAAGTTACCACTGTCAGAATACCGTATAACAATGCTGATGAAGCTACCATTACTAGAGGAAAACTGAGATAAGTACTTAATTCCATATTTGTAAGTTAAAATTACAAAAATAACTCTGGCCTTTTTTTTTTATAGTTAGGTTGAGAGCATGTTTCAAGAGAGACTGGTAATTCAGATAGTCAAAATGGGTTCAATTTGATACTACAGAAGTTACTACTACTCAAGTAAATGAGGTAAGAAAGTAATTTTATATTTGTTTGCTAAAATTAATTGTCTTTTGTTTTATAGCTGAGAGCTTGATGTCAAGAATTACTGGTAATTGAGATAGTCAAAATAGCTTAAATTTGTAACTACAGAAGTTACCAATACTCAGGAAATTGAGGCAAGTAGTAATTCCATATTTGTTGGCTAATATTACAAAAATATTGCTGGCCTATTTATTTTGTAGCTGAGAGTTTGTTCAAGAATGACTGGTAATTGAGATAGTCAGAATTGCTCAAGTCTAATACTACAGAAGTTACCATTACTCAGTTAAGAGTGTAATTTAGTATTCTGTGTTTGTAATTTCTGTGTTGTAAATTCTGTAGTAACAATACTGTAGTTTTAACTAGGCAGGTTCGCTCGCCATTTGTGCTCAAGCACACCACTAGTATGTATGTACGTATGGATGGTACGTATGTCCTTTAAACACGCGTGGGGAACTTTTTTCTCCAAAAAACACGGCTTTTTAGGCTTGACCCCAGTTTATTCTGAAACTACAGCATTAAGCAAGCCTTACTTTATACTTAAGCTCCGAAAAGTGTGAGAAAATTCCAGTGAAAACTCTTGCTTTTCAAGACACAAATAGTTGATTCGACCGGTTACTATGGCATTGAGGACCCTTTTCCAGACTTACTTTTAAAACTTCGCCGTTTTAGGAGGGGATACGGAGTGCCGATTGTTGGTTGTTGTCAGGGACGAGCCTTCTCTAACAGAGCCACTGGACCAAGACGTCAACAAGGCAACGTAGATTCGGAATTATTGAACTGCATCAAGTGCTAATTAAGTGAATGGACTTGGTTACAAGGCAAGGTAGGTTGGGAATTAATTGACTGCATCAAGTGCTAATTAAGTGAATGGACTTGGTTACTAGGCAACGATGATTGGGAATTAATGGACTACATCAAGTGCTAATTAAGTGAATGGACTTGTTTACTTGTTTGTGTGTATATCACTTGTCACTCAGGGCTAGATCCAGGGGGTTAGAACCCCCCTTTCTAAATGTAATATTTAATTATCGGCCTGTACAGCCAAACTTGCCACAAGCCAGGCCCTGCTCTAACATTGCACATGTCTGCGACAATATAGATCGCATTTCCTTCTAATGATAAATCACATGTTCACTGAAGTGCTCATACAATTTATTGCTCACTCTGTAATTCATTTCATGTTCTTAACTTACCAAAAAATTTGTTGCTACCAGAAACTCTGTCAGTTTTGCCCTCTAATTCTACACCACGTCTCTGCTTCCCCCTGCAGGCAGTGACAGGTCTCTCTAGCTCAGCTTGATATTCTGCTACTTGTAGCTATAAGCTGTAGTCCACTTAACTGGAGAACATCATCACTAGTCTTTTCTCTCTCACTGGCATGATGTCTAGTCGGAGAGGGAAAAAAAAGGAGTGCAGAATGGTGTATGAATCTTGCAGAAATGTTGACCATCAGGTACAGCTATAGCTATAGTATAAGAATAATAATATTTAGTTTTTAATTTTCTTCCTTAGATCTGGAAAAAGGTCCCGTTCTGATGCTCCTACTATTAGTCTATCACCATCAGATGCTTTGTGCCATGAATCTACAAGTAATGATGTTAGTGTAGGTGAGACAATAAATTCATTACAACCAAGTTGCTGTGAACCGGCACCCACAACTGGATATGTTAATACAATGGGGCAGATAGACCTCGGGGTCCTTATACATGCTGCACATGGCTCCATTGATCGGCTGAGGCATTTATCTCAAGAAATGACAGATGCACAAAAGATTCAATTTCTTACTAATCATTTCAGACCCTCACCAAATAATGTTCTACACTCTCATCCTGTTACTAAGCAAGAAAGGTGTTGGAATGCCACCTTTCAGCTTAGATGGCTTCATGGCAGTCATATAGTAACAAACTTGAAGGTGGTCTCTGCCGTTACTGCGTTCTTTTTCCACAACAACCAGATCGTGGTGGTAGCCAACGAGCAAATCCAGGTGTTTTAGTTTGTTCTTCTTATCAAAAGCCATATACAAAGGCACTAGGAAAGAATGGCATTCTTACTTCTCATGACAAAAGTTCAATGCATTGTCGTGCAGCAGAAAAGGCTGACCTTTTTGCTCAAAATTTCAGAAATCCTGATGATAGAATTGATAATCAGCTTCTGAAACAGCAAAATAAACAAGAACAAACAAACAAGGATATTTTGCGTCTCATTGTGATTGCTGTCGAGTTCTTAGCTAAGCAAGGCTTACCATTCAGAGGTAATAATGATGATGAAGTGGATTTTTCTGATGAAAGCATAAATAGAGGAAATTTTGTAGCTCTTCTTCAATTGATGGGGAAATTTAGTTAATGTCTATGCTTGTAAAATAAGGGAGAGTCTAACAAAAAATGTATGGGAAAAGAATTTACCTTTTACTGCTATTGCAGATGAGGTGACTGATCCTCATGCTAACCAAGAAATCATTTCGGTATGTTTGAGATTTGTAGATTTAACTTCTCCAAAAGAACCACATATTAAAGAAGGTCTCATTAATTTTGTGAATTTGGAGAGAGCAAATGCTTCCGCCATTTGTGCTAAGATATTGGATTCTCTTTCTCTTCCCTCAGTCTCTTTAGATCCAGCAAAGATTCGTGGTCAGGCTTACGATGGAGCTGCTGTGATGTCATCTGATATAGCAGGTGTACAGGCTAAACTTAAAGAAATTTCTCCATTAGCCCTTTACACACATTGTTGCTTCCATTGCCTTAATTTATCTGTTGCTGCTTCAAGCTAAGTTCAGGAAGTAAGAAATCTTATTGGCCTTATGAATGAAACACACTTGTTTCAATATCATAGCCCAAAACGGCAGAGGATGTTTGAATTGACTCTGCATGAATACCTCCCTAACTCATCATCTCACTCTAAACTTCCTGGTCTTTGCAAGACTAGGTGGGTAGAGCGACATACTTGCTATGCAATTTTTCATGAGATGTATGAGGTTTTGGTTCTTTCCCAACAGGATTATCCAGAGTTAGTATCTCAAGAAGGAAGTTGGAACTAGAACAGTGACACAAAAACAAAGGCACAAGGGCTCTAAAAGATTATTATTCCTTATTAGTAGGGTCAAAATGATGCATGACCCCAAAAAAATTGCAAGAAAACGTTTTTTGACGTCTTTCTGTTGCATAAGGTTTGGAGAAGACTATATCAAAAGTTGCCAGAAATTGCACCACCAGAAAGAGTATAAATGTGAAAAACAAAAAAATGGCCGCCAATATGAATCAAAATGACTAATAATCAACACTTTTCTTTCGAACTGAGCAATTTCTCATCTTTGTTAAGCACAAATGTACAGTGATAATATTGATATTTGCTAATGGATGAACAAAGATGGCCATAATGTTACAAACAATTATCGTGGCATCAATTTAGTGATCAATTTCGTCATCATCAAAAACTAAGTTCATAATAATATTGTTGCAGTTTCCATCTTGGCACTGCCCACATGCTGAGGTGCATTCTAGCCCATGTTTCTTGCAGCTACACCTTAGTGTGCTGCATCCTGATATGTAGGTACATCGAATCATTTTAAGGAGTGTTTTAGGTGCAGGATTTTTGTCCATCATGAGTGGAACAAGTGTATCCCCTTGTACATCCCAGCCTCATTCAGTAGGATCCATGCCTTCATTCATGCCGATCCATTGCATGACTTGTAAATAAGTCCGCTGAGAGTGAAGGTTTGTGGCCGATGTTGTTGACGGCAGTCTTTCAGGTTTTAAAAAAAATAGGAAGCTATAGCGCAATGACTCTAGGCTGTCTGATTGCATTTTTTGAACATTGCAGTTAGTCTAGCTAAAGCTCAGAATAGTTGCATTCACCTTTGGTGGCAGCGGTTTGGGAAACGACTGAACATTCGTATGGCAGATAGTCAGCCAGATTTGAAACAATATAACTTACGATCAAAACAGAAGAATAGAACAGACAGCGATCAAGAAAAAAATGCTAAATCGATGGCGACGGAGGAGACTACAACTCTGTTGCTGGCTTTTATAAAGGAAATGCAAGCAGATCGAAAGAAGTATGAAGAAAGAAAAATACAAGAGGAAGAACGAAGATCTGAAGAAAGGCGCCGTGAGCAGGAACAACGGAAACTAGAAGAAACACGAAAGGAGACTGACCAAATGGATGACGAAAGAAGACGAGACAAGGAATGGGGAGACTTGTTGGAAAAATTCGCTACTATTACAGCCAGTAGCGGAGTGGCGGTGGCTGATCACGCAGGTAAAGCTGAGAGCCGCTCAAGGGATGCTGACAAAATTCCCAAACTTAGAAATCTCAAAAAGGAAGAAGACGAAGAGGCGTACTTCAATGCGTTTGAAGCACATATGGACAGCTACGCTGTGGGACAAAGAATCATGGGTTGAACATCTCACCCCAATGTTGAATCCTGATGCCTCTGAAGTATATATATGGGGTTGGACACAGGCGACCGAAAGGACTACACGAAAGTGAGGGATGCACTTTTCACCCACTATAGCATCGACAACAGTGCTTACCGTCGCAAGATGGACGAGTTTCAATGAAAATTATGCGAAACTTGGACAGTATGCGGTCGGAGATACATGAATCTGGCCAGGCGATGGCTTGGAGGTTGCGAAGTAATAGATAAACTGACCATTGATGCTATGACCAAGTTGATGCCGAGACAACTGAGCAACCACGTGAAGGACCGTCATCCCGATACAGCAGCGATAGCATCGAAGTTGGCGGATGACTTTGTACGCACTAGGGGATGGAACTACAATGCGTCCGAAAAGTCCAGTGCGGATAACTAAAAAATATATAGTCGCCGCGAAGGAAAACTGACTGTGAATCCTGCTCAGGATGAGCAACCGAATGGGCATGAAAATGAAGAGATAAAATCACCGGTACCACCTGGAAGTAGTTCTACTTCAGGTAAAAAGTTTATTGATCCCAAGTACTTTGACAAGGAAAAGGGGAGTCAGTGTTTCCGCTGTCATAAATGGGGCCACAGGATACGAGATTGCCCAGAGAAGGTTTGTGGTGCCGTTCGGAACACTCCTTCACCTGGAAAGAACAGGCACAAATTAGATGGATTCGTCGGAGTACATGCGTGCAGCATCGTCCTAGACTCAGGGGCTGACTCTATGGTGATCGCTGAGGATCTAGTACCGGAGGCGGCGTACACAGGTGCTACTCAACATATTGCTGGAGTGCACGCGGTGGGCTGTGATATGCTGTTAGCGAACATGAAAATCACTATTGGAGGGTGACATTTTGGGGTCACAGCTGCGGTGGTCCCTAAACCACCCCACGACGCTTTACTATGAAGAGTTACCAGTTTTGTTGCGAGAAGCCTTGATGGAGGAAAAGGAGCATGAGGTAGCCGTAGTTACTTACACGTCTGAGTGCCACAGAGGAGCTTCAAAGGCGCTTGGATGAAACTGCCGACGAGAAACTAGAGACTGAATCGGTTTTCCCATTTGGAGCCGATTTTGGGGAAGATTTTTTCTCGACGGAGACAACCGATAAGCGGAAGAATTCGAGGCAACAAAGGAGGCGTGAGAAACAACAGCATTTTCATCAGAACTCGGACGACTTAGAGGACGAGTTGGCTGTTGGACCAAAGGAATTTGTGGCTGAACAGCGAAAGGATTCATCACTTCAACCACTGTGGGAAGTCACCGAAAACGATCGCCGTGAAGAGGACCGAGTAGAGAATGATAATAATGAGCAAATCAAAGTAGAAAATGGCTTGCTGTACCATGACCGGACTGGTAACGGTGAGCCAGTTAAACAGCTAGTAGTGCCGCAATCATACAGGATGAAACTTTTATCATTGGTGCACGGATCCCCACTGGCAGCTCACCTAGGAAGATGACGCACAAAGGAAAAATTGGGACGAAGATTTTATTTGCCAGGAATGAGTACTGCAGTCAATTAAATGGTCAAATAATGCGTGGAATGTCAAAAGAGTAACCTAGTCAAGCAAGGCAAAGCTCCACTTCATAACCTTCCAGTGATTACCATGCCCTTTGAATGGGTTGCTGTGGACATTGTGGGGCCCTTACCTTTGACGGAGCGAAAGAATCGGTACATTTTGACACTGATCGACATGGCTACTCGTTATCCTGAGGCCATTCCGCTTCGACAAGTGGACGCTAACTCGGTGATAGATGGACTACTGAATTTCTTTGGACATTTCGGACTGCCAAAAGAATTGTTGTCTGACAGGAACACGAATTTTACCTCAAAGCTGATGATGGAAACCTGCAAGCGACTCAGCGTTGGTAGAATTCTCTCGTCCACCTATCACCCTGAATCAAATGGGATGTTAGAGAGATGGCACAGCACTTTGAAGGCTATGCTGAGAAAATCCGGTAGAGGAAGAAAAGAATGGGACTTACTACTGCCTACGCTATTGTTTGCTTATTGGGAGGCAGCTCATGAAGCAATCGGATTTTCGCCGTTTGAATTGGTTTTCGGAAGAGCGGTTGGAGGACCTCTAGATGTCGTCAGAGCGCAGTGGGAAGGAACAGAGACATTGCCCATTTCAGTGACTGAGTATTTGACAAATCTTTACGAGAAAATGGATGAGACTGCAGCAATCGAGGGAAGTCAGGACCAGCGAGTGAAAGCGAAGTACAAAGAAATTTACGACAAAAGAAGTACGCAGCAGTCGTTCCAAGTAGGAGATTCAGCCCTGGTACTCATGCCAGAAGGAAGTAGCAAATTGGAAGCGAGCTATACGGGACCTTTCCAAATTGAAGAGCAAGTGTCACCGGTGACCTACCGTCTGTCAGTACGTGGTCGGAAGAAAGGTCGAGTAGTGCATGTGAATCTCTTAAAGGAATGGAACACACCGACCGCTAATGCACTTGCAGTCGCAGTAGTACCTGAAGGATGGCATGATGATGAGGGAGACATTGTAACATTGGATATGGGTTGCTCGGAAATGCCCAACTACGGAGATAATCTGACTGAAGACCAAGTATCAGAGGCGAAGTTGCTGGTGAGGAAATATCCCGAGTTATTCAGCACTACTCCGGGTGAAACAGACAGGGCAAACCATGCGGGAACGGCAAAGCCAGTTCGATTGGCTCCTTACAGAATTCTGATAGCATACATCAATTCTGTAAGGAAGGAATTGAAAACAATGGAAACTTGGGAATAATTGAACCCTCCATGAGTGCGTGGTCTTCGCTTTTGGTAACGATAGCCAAGAAGGATGGAAAACTACGGTTGTGTGGCGATTATAGACGGGTATATGCAGTGACTAAAGATGATCCCTACTGTATGCCACGTCAGGATGAAATTCTAGACAAGATTGGATCAGCAAAATTTATTACCAAGCTTGATATGTTGAAGGGGTACTATCAAGTATCAAGTGCCAATGATTGCCAAAGACAAGGAGAAAACAGCGTTCGTGACACCGCTGGGTAAATACTAGTTTAGGCGCATGCCGTTTGGCTTGAAAAATGCGCCGACCACATTCCAGAGGCTAGTCAACCAGATATTCGATAGACTGTCAGATTACGTAGCGTCCTACATAGATGACGTAGCAATATTTTCTTTGTCGTGGCCAGAACATTTAGTGCATTTGGAACAAGTGTTTGAAGTATTGAAATCAGCTGGATTGACTTTAAATGCATGGTTGGTGCCGACTCCTGTGTCTTCCTGGGTCATCAGATTGGAGGGGGAATAGTGAAACCATTGAAAGCCAAGATTGAAGCAGTACAGAGTTTTCCTTACCCAAAGACGAAGCAGGATATTCGAGCCTTCTTGGGGCTGACTTGCTACTATCGGCGTTTCATTCCCCACTATGCAGCCAGAACAGTGAACCTAACGGATGCTCTCACGTCCAAGCACTCTCGGTTGGACTGAAGATATGAAACAGGAGTTTGAGGATATGAAGTCAGCTCTCACTGGAGACGCAGTGCTAATTTCTCCTAATTTCAACTTACCCTTCCAGCTTCAAATGGATGCTTCTGTCAGGGGAATTGGTGCTGTTCTCAGTCAAAATATTGATCAAGATACAGAAAGGCCAGTGGCATACTTCTCCAAGAAACTCAATAAGGCTCAGATCAATTATACTGCAACTGAGAAGGAGTGCTTGGCAGTTGTGAAAGGAATTGACCATTTTGCAGTTTACCTGTTGGGAAGAAAATTTCTTCTTCAGACCGACCACAAAGGACTTCAACAGATGAAAACAATGGATAACAGAATCCAAAGGTTGATGCGATGGGCTCTAACTCTTCAGCCATACAACTTTGACATTCAGTATCGACCGGGAAGGGAGCTAAAAAAATGCAGATGCTTTGTCTCGACAAGACTTTCCAGAGCTTTCGCCTGGGGAAGGAGGGGGAGATGTCAGGGACGAGCCTTCCCTGACAGAGCCACTGGACCAAGACGTCAACAAGGCAACGTCGATTGGGAATTAATGGACTGCATCAAGTGCTAATTAAGTGAATGTACTTGGTTACGGGGCAACGTAGATTGGGAATTAATGGACTGCATCAAGTGCTAATTAAGTGAATGAACTTGTTTACTTGTTTGTGTGTATGTCACTTGTCACTAATATATATATAGACGGGTGTTTTTGAACATTGCAGTTAGTCTAGCTAAAGCTCAGAATAGTTGCATTCACCTTGATTGGCGTGTTTGTTTGAATTATTCAATAAAAGTTGTCGTATATTATTGAACCTGACCAGACTTTAGCTAACTCTGTTAGTGTGACAACCCGACAACCGTCACAGTTGTCAAGAGCCATTGGTAGTCAGAATGCCGTAATATTAATGCTAAGGAAGCTAGTACTACTCGAGAGAAGCTGAGGTAAGTACGTAATTCCATATTTGTTAGCTAAATATGCAAAAATAACTCTGACTTTTCTTTTTTGTAGCTAAGAGCTTGTTGCCAACAGTGACTGGTAAACTCAAATAGACAGAATGGCTCAAATTTGGTACTACAAAAGTTACCACTGCTCAAGAAAATGAGGTAAGGAAGTAATTTTGTATTTGTTTGCTAAAATTGATTGTCATTTGTTTTTGTAGCTGAGAGCTTGTTGTCAAGAATTCGAGGTGATTCAGATAGTCAAAGTAACTTAAATTTGATACTACAGAAGTTATCAATACTCAGGAAATTGAGGTAAGTAGTAATTCCATATGTATTGTCTAAAATTACAAATAATAACACTGGTTTATTTTTTTATCGTAGCTGAGAGTTTGTTCAAGAGTTACTGGTAATTGAGATTATCAGAATGGCTGATGTTTGATACTACAAAAGTTACCATCAATGAGGTAAGAGAGTGATTTTTTTGCATGAACTAAGCTAAAACATAGTAACAATACTGTAGATTTTATGTTACCTAACTAGGCAGGCTCGCTCGCCACTAGTTTATATATATGTTTGGACGTACGTATGTAATTTTGTACTTTGACCCTCGCGTTTTTGTGTTAGTTATGTGGTCGACCCCGTCCCAAATTGCACTGAACAGAATCCTCTGGTTTATCGATCAGTACCCGTACTACCGCGAAGGTAAGTCTGTGTAGGTACATGTCCAGTTGTGTCAAAGCAGTGTGTGTTACAACCAAGCTAAAGAATATCACAAAGAAAACGTTTAAATAACGTGTATTGTTTTGTTGTTGTTTTTTCCCTTCAATTCAAGCAGTTGCAGCGAGTTGTTACTATGGCACTGAAATCCCTTTACCGTGTATGCGAAATTAAAAAAACTGGACCTTATTTTCAGTAGCTTCAGTGTTAGAAGTCAAAATCATTCATATAAAAATAGTATAGTCTTTAGGCTCGCTCGCCATTTGTGCTCAAGCACATCACTAGTTATCATTTTTATTGCTACTATAAACATTATTATAGCTCATTTAGTCTTCTTAATCAAAATCAATCCAGAACTTCTCACTTGAGGGACATACGTTTAAGAATTATTCATACTAGCTCGCTATGTTGTCTACACTTAAGCACACAGTGACTGATGAATAAAAAATAAAACTAGAGCACTAGAGTGCAAACCATCAGTGTAATTTATTAAAACAATGCATTAATTTGCAATTTAAGTAACTACTGCTGTATTAAAAAGTTCTTAAAATTTCAGCTTATAAAAGTAATGGTTTTGTTCTATTTATGAATACAACATTAACATATTTAGCTAGCTGTATAATTATGCTATAGTTTGGACAACTTAGTCTCACAGTGTAAATAAATGTATCCCAACAAGCTGATGTGGTTTTACAGCAACCAATGAAGCCCATGAGCATGGCAACCACAGGAACATATGGACTTTCATGACATGCACGTTGTGCACTTCTTTGAAGAGCAGGCATACTTACAGTTGATGAAAGAATCACACCTCCAGCAACAGAAGAGGCATCCTAAAGTATAATACACCATGAGCAAAAAATTAGCACGGGAAATATGAACGGGCTCGGTAAAATTTGTTTATCATGTGGCAGCACTGTGATTCTAAATAAGTAAAGGAATGATAGGCATGGCCGTATAACAGTACTCAACGTAGTGTTGTCTTAGTTAAAACTAAAAAACTAAAACTAAAATTAATTTTAGTTACACCTAATGCATTTTAGTAAACTAACCAGAACTAAATTTCACATAGTTGCTTCCTGGACTACCACTGATCAATCCGTTTTAACGATTTATATTTTTAGTTTTGACTACAAAATAAATTTAGTTTAGTTTTTATTCATCAGCTCTATGACTTTTAGTTTTAGTTTTAGTTATTATCATCCAAACCCTTTACTAAATTGTTTCTTCATAGCACCTGAGTAAATTGTTTGGCTAAGGCAAATTATTGGACAGCAGTCTGCAAGTTGCTCAAATATCTAGCCCAGCCCCTTCCCAAACAACCAAAACTAAAACTAAAATGGAAGTTAAAGATTTGAAAAACTAAAACTAAAAACTAGAATTGAAATCAGTACATTAGAAAAACCAAAATATAACTAAAAGTGTGGTTGTTGTTAGTGAAAACTAAATCTAAAATTAATCTTGAAATATTTCTTGTCAAAAAAACTATGACTAAAACTAAAATGTAAATGTTCAACCAAAACAACATTAACTCAATGTAGTTTCTGCCTTTTTTCTCTCGTTTTCTCAAAAACTTAGTCGAAATTCGAAGTGTCAAATTGAAGGTGACTTAATCTCTAAGTTCTAAGTCATAAAAAAGTCTGCCATCTTCGAGATCAGCTGTTGACAGAATGAATGAATGAACGACTAGAGGCGTAGTGTAACTCTCATGCACATGCACGCTTAGGGTGGTTTATAAAAATAAAATTGTAGCAGTCTCTTCTCAGTGGATCAGAATCCAGGGGGGTGGGTCCCAGGGTGCCAGGGCCCCACCCTCCTCCCAAACATTAATATACGGATATAGGCAATATAGTTTATAAGTCAACTGCAGCCTAACTGCTCTTGATTATACAATCAATCTTGAATAATTTTAAAATTTCGTAAGTTTTGACCTAAATATATTTTGGGCCACTCCCTGTCGCTAGCGCTGGATCTGCCCCTGCTTCTACCTGCATTCAGTCTTCTATATACCAGAGTATCGGACGGTTTGTTGGTCAGAGTTCTTACCTTCGGAAGTTGAGTCAGGCTGTTAGTGATAACTCTTGTTCAATGGACAAAGTAAGTTAAAAGCATTGGGCTAGCTCACATATTGACTATTAATGGGCCACGTTAAGTTATAATTAGTCTGTCAGGCAATTATCACTGAAAAAGCATGCTGGGAAGTAGCTTTTTTTTTTTTATTTGGTGGTCACTGGTGTACTCAAAATACCTGATGTTATCTGGGTATGGTAACTATTAGTCATGCACTCTGTGGCTAAACTAGTTTTGTTGAAGAACTGCATTGAGATAAGAATTGACACCAACAAAAGCCACAGCACTACCTCGCACTTTCAGTGGCTGGCTAGCTCTCCATCATTTGTACCTATTGCACAAGACACTATTATTAAACCTCAAGATTGTTAATATTAATAAAATTCAAAATGCAACTTTTTGAAAAATTGAAGCGAGCAGTGCTTAAATAACATGATATCGGCCATTCTAGCTCGTTCACATCCATTTAAATATCTAAACAAATATCCCTGATTTTCAATTGTGTTACCACTGATAGTGTCTCACTAGCTTTGCTAGCTTACCAACAATTGTAATGTATCGCATTTCTATAATTTATTTAGGTGAACGTGTAGATTTGCTTTAATCAAAAATCTGATCTAGTGACGTTTTGGTTAAATAAAACTAAAACTTAATTAATTGTAGTTAGACAAAATAAATGTATTAGCTATCTAACTTAACTAAAATTCTCATTGCACAATAATAAGTCCCACAGAATACAACAAAAACTAAAAACTAAAAGTTACATTAGGTATGCATAAGCAATAACACTGATTGATGAAGTGTGTGGTCTAAAAATACGTAACAAAAAAGTTAGAAAAGCAGGATTGAAAAAAAACTAAAACTGTATGATTACAATTATAAAAAATAAACTACATAGTTTGTATTATTGTAAACCAAATCAAAACTAAAGATTGAAGTTTTTTTTTTAGAAAAGCTATGACTATAATATAAAATAATGTTCAACCCAAACATACTATTGATCTGACCCTTTTAAATGTTGAATGTACATAAAATGGTTGACGCTGTGCTCTCCTGTAAAAGAAGTGTTGTCAGTTGCCCCCCTCTCCTTTTCCCTCCCCCCGTAATCTCCCTACTATCCTTGCTATGATATGTACCTGTCTAGACAAGACAGTTTGCTTCTGCTGTCTCTCTGAAGAGGATAGGAAGATAATGTTTAGGTTGATGGGGGGAGGGGGGAGGGGATTAGTAATGCTTACTGTACTAATTGTTGCAACTGAATTCATATTGTTTAAAAAAATTGCAACAAAATCTAAAAAAGTTTATTCGAATGAAATCTTCATATAAATGCTCTAAGTTTGTATCAGTTCTTGCTGTATGAATGTATAGTAGAATAAGTTGTTAAGCCTTATAATCAATAAATCATTGTGCTTCGTTAGAACACAGAGTAAAAAGTGAGAGTATACCAGCACCTGGTGCACTGCTTCCTACCCCATCTCTTCTTCCTACCCTTCTCTCTGTAGCTAAATGTATATTTTATGTTTTCAGATTTTGTATTTCGCTATCCTTGTTAATGGAATGTTTCAAGTCAGTGAAGCCTCCTGCACAGCAGATTTCATAGGAATTCATCAACGCTTTAACACCTCTATCTATGATTCCTATTACTGCTGCAATGTCTGTGGAGGATATCTTGTGTGGCATGTTAGTAACATCACTGTTGCAGCACATGTGGATACAATGATCGGTGAATTAATTTCACAAAACATCTCAAATATTGGTTATGTTTCCATGATCTTGTCAGTGCGAAGCAATGAGGAGACATGCACAGATTCTGTCCTGATAGTCTCACAGACAGAGTCAAATTATAAACCACGGGTGACTTGTACAACTATAATAGTTGTGCCACACAAATTCTCATATGTCAAACGAATGACATGGTACTGAAATGGACGAGAAGAAATATTTGTCGCGGGTTTCACTAAAGCGCACTCACCTGGTGTATATAGTTTTAGAATACATCCTTTGGATTCATCAATAGTACAATCATTAACGGTTGTTTTGGAAATGAGTGTGAATAACATTATCTCTGTGATTATCTGGACTGATTTTGACTCTGTAGGAAGTTTTAATGTGAGCTGCAGTTCCACAATGAACAAAACTACTGTTAGTGAACCAACTCACCTTCACAACTGCTGACAACTTTGATGCTACACCTGCTTCCACTCAAGCATACTCCACACAGCATACTTCTACTCAAGCTTATTCCACACAGAGTCTTTAGACTACAAAAATACTTTAACATCTGCTGGCAGAAGTGTTTCTTTATCACCAAGTAAGCTAATTTATTATTATTTCCTACAATTATACAAGTATTTTGTGAAAAAATAAATTGCCACAATACTACACATTAATCAAGTGTTTTGATAGCTATACATTGGTATGCTTAATATTTTAGTTACACTACATTCAATAGAGAAAACACTGACCATTGTATTATTGTAAAAATATTATTATGCTTTCCAGTTTTATTTATAGAGTTATGCTTCACTATGGTTTTTCTGGGGACTTCTCTAGTTTATAGCAAAATATAATCAACTAATGTAATTGACACTTCATATAGATATGCAAAGTTATATTTATGGTTTTATTAAAAACTTTTTTTACGCAATACTTAAACACACTCTTTTTTATTGACTTTGCACATTAAGTTACTATTATATAATTTAAATTTGATTCACAGTCATTGAAATGGAAGGGGCTAGAAAAGATTACTAATAAACAAAATAAGAAAGGAAAGGAAAAATAAATTTTAATAATAACAAATTTTTCTCTTTTTAACAGCCAATAAATTGTTAATTATACCTTAACCCGACATTTCAACTTCTTGCCGAAAAAGAGAAAAATTTGCTATTATTATAATTATTTCAGCCGAAGCTAAATGTATCACTACTTAACATTTTGTATTTTGTGCTATTTCAGTGTAGTTGGGGTCAATTTTATTGTTGTAGGTATTAAATTTTACAAGCATTTACTGTATAATTGCATTTAACAGTAAATATGATTTTTCTGGGGACTTCGCTAATCGTCATATTTGTGTGGGGTTCAGTTAATGGTGGACAGCTATCAGAGTTGGTCAATAAGTAACCCCCTGCTTCTTTATAATCTAATAGCTCCTTTCAACAGCCCAGGTGTGTACAGGATGTTACAGATGCAACTGATTATATAATAGTTATAGATATCAGTGAGGTACAGCTGAACATAAAGTGAGACTAACTATAGAGGAAGTGAACTCTCTAAACAGTATATATGTTTAACCAGCTTATCCACTGGGGATCCATACTGTAAATACTTGATGCAAGACTGCACACACTCACAAAACACATGGAAAGGTTAGAATGTTCTAGAAGAATGTAAGTTTTTGATGCTAACTCAGTTGTGAAATCCCTCTATAAACACGAAAGTAGTAACTTGGTATAATTTACTATTTGTGACAGTCCTGTGCTGATAGATGTGATATCATAGTCAATTTGATCAGTGTAAGAGTAAGTCATTTGCTAGTAGCTGTCTCACTGCATTTTTTACAACTTGAAACATCTGATAATTAAAAATTATTAAGAAAAGACTAAAAGTTATGCGGAATACTACAATAGCTACCTGTAGCAATTCTGGACTTTACAAGGTAGTTAAGAGTAAGTTTTCTACATTTTGCTCAATTTTATGACTGATTTTAATCAATAAGATTCGGCATAAGTATTGAATCTTGTTGATTTAGGCAAATTATGTAGAGCAGATATGCCAAATCCTTATACCATGTTGCACTCAACATGGTGCTTACACAGTGACAATATATCAATATTAATGCCGTGATTGATTGAGCATGGAATGCCCCCTAAATTAATGGTCAATTATACAACCCACCACAAATATTCCCTCTTACATAGCAAATGATAGACTTAGCACTCATCAGCTCATATTACAAAGTGCAAAGTTTATTGCAGATACACTCAGACCAGATAAGTTCCTTAATTCAAACCATACTGTGATAAGATCACTCAAATGTAACACTGTGACTATAACTTTCACTTTTAATTCTTTTAAAGTCATGCTTCGAGTCTGAGCTATGAAAAGTGTGTACACACCAAAATAACCATAACACAGATTTCTGTAGATTTGTAAGCAATACGATGTAAATAATCTAAAAATGGAAGAAACCAAAGATGTTATCATAGGCCTTAAGTACATATGCCATCCAATTTTGTAACATTAAGTTTACATATTCTAGAATATTTTTCAGTGCTGTGACAAATGTAAGCTTCATTTCAATATTACGATCTTATTGCTTGTGCTTCAAAGGCTGTTTTGATTGCGTAAAACTATTATATATAATGGGATAGGAATATGTTCCCTAAGCCCCACCATAAAACTGCTTTGCTTGATTGAGGTTTTCAGTGTTACTATTGGTGAAAGATAATTTTATTGCTTTCTGATTTCAGTATTACAACAATAACACAAAACTAAGGTGCTAGATGAGTCTTTAGAGGATGTTCAATAATACGTGCAAAAAATAGACCCTAAAACCGGATATAATAGTGAATATTAGCAGTACGTGTACTATGTGCATAAACTGATGAAACTTACAAAAAAAATGTTTTTGTGCTTTTCCAACATAATATAAACATAAGATATTAGCTATTATGTCAAATTATAGAGATAATAATTTAATAATTGCACTAATATTGTACAATAAATATAAAAATCAATAATAAAATAAGTTTTTAGGAATAAATATTACATTTTCGAAAAAAAAATTGTGAGACATTATTATGAATTAATTAAATGTAAATGATGTCAAATAATCTTCATTCAACAATATTGTAAAAATCCTGTTTGAGTATTCGGATATTTGTTTTAATTTTTTCCTTGCTTTTTTAGCGTTTACTACTAACCTATTGGACTGGAGATGGTGCAGTCCCATTATGGTTAGCGGTACTCCACTAGTGGTGAGTAGTGGGAGACATTTGGTTGCAAGTCTCTCGTAGGACTTCTGGTTAAAGATTCGTGGTCCTACATAATGTTGACCATATGCTTGTAAACATATGCTTATATAGGCTCTGTGCATGGACAAATATGTGCATGTGTATATGAGTGTGCATGTGAATATAATATATGAGTGTGTTATGGTGTGGCAAAATCACCTCCCCACTTCAGTAACCATTATTAGGAACAGTGGATCTAGCTAATTTTTTCTTCTTCTAATTTTCTAAGAATGCTGGCACTGTTATTACAATGGACCACTTCAGAGTTTATGCATATATTGATTAGGGCAGAGTTTAGTGTTACCCAAATAGGAATGAGCTTTCAATGAATTCTTCTATTACTATGCATTGCAGATTGGTTGTTTTAAACTTTACCATTTAAGGTATATGTGTTGCTCTGGCCTTCCCCATGATGATGTGTAATAATATATCATAGGAATGCAATATAAAGAACTATGTGTATGAGACACAACTGACTCTAAGGATTATTGTATTACATCCAGAAATTCATAGTTGTGTATCAAATTCTCACTCCCCAAGATGTTAACATACTGGATGAAATTTGCAACATTTTATTACATTATGATTATAATCAACTGTCTCTTAATAGCTTATATCCTCTAGTTTCTTCATTTAAAACATCTTATGGTAATGACTAACTATAGACACAATAATACGCTTCAAACTGGGATATCCAGGCAGCAACTCCATTTTTAACACCAAAACTAAGTTTTCCAAACTCCCCATTCTAACAGCCCAAGTAAGTAGAGGACAACTTCAAAAAATTTAGCTAGTTTCAATTCATATTTTATCATTAGGGATGGTGTAGCTATTAATAGACTTATACACATTGTGGTAGAACCTCCCACATGACGGAGCACACCCTTAGCCACTCCTATTTGAACCCTGAACATCTATCACTTTATCGGCATGCATTATTAATCTATTATTTCTATCTAGCGAATTTCATGCACTCCAATTAACCCGCATCACCATTACCTCATTACTTCCTGCGCCTGCTCAGTGGGTTTACTATATTATAATAGCCTGCTGGATACGTGCACCTGCCAGTGTCAGTTCATGAGTCTAACAATTACACTTAACTCTGGTGAACCTTCTGTTCTGCCTTAAACAGCAGAGGGCCTATAATAGGGTTGTGTGTGTGAGCTCTTGACACTCTGGTGGCAGCTACTCCCTTAGTTGTCTCCCTGACATCCTACCACACACATCAGGTGATGAGGCTTGCACCAGATTCTACTTCTTACTTCATTAGTTAGGGACATTCTTATTTCAGGAGTAGTTACTTGATTAGCTATAATCAAAATATATATGATTTTACAGCCTAAATTACTTGATTGTTTTTTCAATTATTGAAAAAATGGTGTCAGAAATATTATTGAATAAGTATGTTTGAACAAGTTTGTACAAAGAACTCAAGTAGGAAGCACATAAAACTAAGTGCATGAACACCTGTATTTGTGTTGTATAATTAACCAATATTGAAGGAAATGTTTACGACGGCAATGGCTATATTTCTAATCATGAATAATTCATTGGCTTAGCTGGGTTGGTAAAGCGTCATCATATTCAGTCAAAATGGCAAACTGTATCTATAATGCAAGTGAAATTGGTGAGTTAAATAACCACGAAACTTTCGAAAGGGAAGGCCAAAGCTTCACAAGTCCAATTCCACAATCATGTACAGAAGAACAGAGAGGCTTAGAAGCAGAAGAGATAGACAAAGGAGCAGAAGGAGAAGGAGTGGCATCAAAAATAAAGAGAGCATGAGAGGAAAATTAATGTAACTAAACCAAGTGGAAGACTAAAATAACAATTGATAAAACTGCCTTACTATGCCTTCCTAATTTTGGTACATCAAGCATACTGTGTGGCGGGGTCTTGCTCAATTGGGTTTAAAAATAAAGAACAAATACCAGCTATAATCCAAGTTGCAATAGGAATTTTAAAATTCTTCATTCATTTAACTTGCATGGAGTATGGTGAGAGTCAGAAAGAATGAAAACTCTTCAATATAGTACATAAATTGTATTGAATGTACTTACATTTTACATTTACATGTACATGTTAACTCATTCATTTACTCATGATGGTTCTCTGCATTGGTGCCATCACCCCCACCTACTTCTGGTCCTCAGCACCAAATGGTATTTGTGCTATTGCTCATATATCCTGCTAGTGATAAATACATATAGCTATTTAGTATTCAACTGTTAGTTCAAGTTGGTGCATCATGCATTGCCATGGTGACCCTCATACATGTCATGAATATGTGGAATTTAATTAACAAAATAGCGATATTAAAATTTTCTAAATGTGATTATTATCGCATAATTACAGTACTTTAGTTTTTGGAAATGAACTTATTTAACAACTTTATTATAAGTTTAGATGTGAATGACAAACGCCATACTGTCCTATATAACCATTCTAAGCATATAAGCTATTAACTATGGAATGCTTCCTGAGTTGTACACACATTCACAGGCCCGTAGGAAGGGTTTCAAAAGTGGGGAGGCCATGCTCAGTCTAAATTTTACCTAGAGTTATATGAAATAGGCTTTATCTACATTGTTATGTGTAATTGTCTCTTTGAAAAGGTACAAAATATCACAATACTAGATTAGACTGAAATATTGATTGAATGAATTAAGTAGAATTGCACAAAAATATATAGCTATAAATTAGCTAAATGAGAAATTACACAAATGAATATTGATTGAATGAATTAGGGGAGGAGTGCACAAATGATTGATAATATAATTGAGAAATTCCAAAATAAATGAAGGATTTAAATAGTGAAGTTTAAGTGTATATGAAAATATTTATTTTGAAAGGTCAGTTTGCTTGAACTCAATTCCAAATATCTTCTTTCTATGATCTTTGCCATCAATAAAATCGTTGGCTACTTGAATGAGATCTAAATTGTCAGTTTCACTCTGATGAACATGTAGAATCATCAAATGATTGAGTCGCTGCTGTGACATAGTAGTACGAAGATATGATTTTATTCGTCGTACAGCACTAAATGATCTCTCACTTTGAGTATTTGTTGCTGGCATCACTAATAATAACATTAATAATTGGCCTACTTGAGATATCAAGTGAATTTGACTAGAATCACCACGAAAAAACACTAAAATATCTGAGAGAGTAACTCTCTTAGATTGGTGAAAAACATTTGAAAATATTTCGAGATGAGTTGAAAGTTGTACTGGATCAAAATCTGAGCCATAGAATGTTTGAACAAACTGAAGTTCTTCACTATAATCTTCGGATCTAGCAGCTCTGAGAAGTAGATTCTGTACCTTTGAATATGTCTTGTAACCAGGCTGGTCAAAACGATCAGAAACACGTGAGATAATAAGGTCCAGTGCTTCAAAATACACAATGCGATAGTGCTGTTCTACTGTCTCTGGAAATGATTGTTCTGATCCATCATCAAGATGCCGTGGAACTTTACGACGTCGTGGTAAGGTGGGCCCATTTATATCCAATTTATCTACAACAGCACATGTTCGCTTCCAAAACAGATCAAAACTAGAATCATTTCGTAAGGACTTCAGTGTTGCTAGAGTTAAGCTCGTCACTTCTTGACCTTCAGCTGCTGACATATCTGCTCTTTGTAGAGTTTTGCTCAGGTTGTCAGTATGCCTTAAAATGAGAAATCCCAAAGAAACTCCAAAAAAGAATTCAAACTTTCTCATTTGAGCAGCAACACCTTGAATCCTCCTAGCCTTCATATCAGAATCCTTGACAACATCTAGTGATTCATCCCAGAGCTCTAATAAAACACTGAAGTTGTTTATTATACTGTTTAATGCTTCAGCTTTCACTATCCACCTTGTTGGACATAATACTCGAATTCCAGATCCATCACAAGCCACTTCCTCTTTTAATTGTTTAAATATACTATCACGTCTAGGAGATTTTTTAATTAGCTTAGTGATTTCGTGTGTAGTATCTAAAGCATCTTGCATCAATTTGCACTGTCGAAACGTATCTGCACATGCTAAATTTAGTGCATGCCCATAGCAGTGAGTGAACACAGCTCTAGGTTCAGCTGCTTTCACTCTGGCCACTACACCTGATTTTACTCCTGTCATCACAGAAGCACCATCGTAACATTGGCCACGTACCTTGGACATACACAGATTTAGTCTCAACAGTATATCAGTAATAACTTGATATATTTTCTCAGAATGCACAGATTCTACCTGATAGAGACCCACAAATTCTTCCTGTACTTCAAATATTTCATTAACCCACCTGAGGCAAACTACTACTTGTTCTATATTGGCCATGTCTGTTGTTTCGTCCACCATAATAGTAAAAAATGGTGAAATTCGAATATTTGAGGCAATCTTGCGAACAATTGATAGACCCATAACTTTAATCATTTCATTCTGCATTTCTGGTGAGGTGTATTTATCCGTTTTTTTAAAAATCCAATCTAAAATCCTTTCATCATCTTCGGAACGCAGGTTAATTAGCTGCATAAAATTTGAATCAGACTCATCACCATCACCACGGAGTGCCAGGCCTTGCCTTGATAAAAAACGTATATTAGAAAGCACCATTAAGAAACATTGTCTTCGTTCCAAATGTTCCTTTGCCAATCCAGATGATAGCATTTCACAAACATTCACAGTAGCAGTGGTTTTCAGCACAGCTTCTTTGTGACAATGACTTTCCAGATGCTTATTAAATTTTTTACTGGCATCTTTCCAATTACAAAATCCAACTGAAATAAAAGATTGCTCCTTAGTAGAAACAGCATGAAGGTGTTGGTTTCTAAAGGCTGTCATGCAAGTGAAACAAAAAGCCAGGTCTCCCTCTTCCCTGTAATATAACCATGGCCACCTTTTAAACCATTGAGGCTGAAATGAATGAAACACCACTGAAGCCTTACCAAATTCTCTCTGAGGGAAGTGGAATTTAGTAGGTTGATTTGGTTTATCGTCCGCTAGAGCGGTCAAGTGGCTGGAAAGAAGCCGTAGAAGAAGAGCAGAAGTCATTTCCCGCACGTCAGCCAGACGGAAAGCGTTGACGATAAGTACCAACCACTGAGGGGTCAAAGTACAAGGGAAGTCAAAAAAGTTGGGCGGCTCTGGCCGCCCCAGACGCCCCAGCTCCTACGGCCATGATTCAAAATTATTCACGAGTGGTCAAATGTCCTATGAATAATGCTATTTTATGTCACGACTCTGTCTGACCCAGCACAGTTATGAGTTACTGGTACAAGATGTTCAAAATTTACCATAATTTCTTAGAGGTCAAAAATGTGGTCAAAAAGAAGCAAACTCAGATTGAGTAACTAGTGGCTTGATAGAATATATAAAACTATAATTTTGAAACACTATATCAGCAACATGCATGTATAGTAGAACTTTGACTTTGATAAGGGAAAAATCCAAACAAAATGCAATATAACTTTACTACAAGTCCCTGAATCTCAATAAATAGCTTTTCCATATTAATTAAACCCTTACTAAGGAAGCATGGTGGATATATTCTTACATAGTTTGGTATTTTTAAAAACTCAACGACTAAGTATTAAGTTTTAGTGATACAATATTCTTACAATTTTATTACCTCGGAAAAAAAAGCAAGCACTGCTTTGATAATGTTTTGCAAAATGAAGCATATTAAAAATATGATAGATAATAATGGGGAGGAAAAATTAGAGTATTTGTTACGTGAGTAACCCATTGAAAAATGTAATAGCTACATGTATTGATACTACAATATGAGGGAGTTATTGTGGCTCTTTATCTACATCTATGGCTTAGAGTCTGTGTAACCTTTGGCAAAAAGTATGAATATTGTGTGGAAAATTCATGATATTTCTTTGAGCTAATGAATTGTTCTTGTCTAATGATGTTCATATAAGGGGTGTGTGCTGTTTACCATCAGCAAAACTATAACTCTGTATTTTTTTGGTAGTTTGGTTTTAAGAGTTTGTATAAACTGTTGTGCAAGCTAATATCAAACGAGCAATTTCACTAGGAGAAGACATGAAAAAGGTAAATATATATAATTTAGCTAATGGGTGGATCTGTCACTATGTTTTAAATGGGTGGGGCTCATTTGCTTAAGGTACAAGGTGATAGGTACTAGATGGTAAATATGGGTTGGAGTGATTTTTTTAGCAGGGTTGGGGGGAGGGGGGAGGGATATATTGATAATCAATCAAATGAAACAGTATAGCTAAGTCTGATAAAAAAGGTTTAATAAACAGTCACACTACCTAGGCATCAAAGTAGATTTGAATATTGTCAAAATTAGTTTCTATATTATTTCCCTTTGATTGATGCTAATAAAAAAAAAACCCTGTGGGAACAAATGGCAGCTTAATTTATACTTCAATGAACTGGTTGATACATTAATATAACATACAGTGTTTATTCAGCGAAGCGAGCGGAGCTGACTCTCTAATGAGTTCCGATATATATATATTTAGGTCTACAAATTGTTTTTGTTCTTGTGTGGGCGTACGTGTGTACCCTTTCTCCTACACGATTGCGCGGGCCGGGTAACCTTCTTTGCAACATTTTGTTTTGTTTACCCGCCGTACGAAGTAGCGATGCCCAGTAGACAAAACGTTAGAAACGCTCGGTCAAGAACTTTGAGGGCGTTAGAAACTCCTGAAGAAAAATTAGTAAGGAGAGCGATAAGAAATGAAAAAGACAGGACAAGGAGGAGGAGAGCTAAAATAAAACAGAAACAGGTAGCAAAGTAAATCTGACAGTATTTTGTAGCCACACCAAGCATGCATGGAATAGCTGCAATTACAGGGAACATGCATCGCTCGCTTCGCTATTTTGTGCTATTAGAGCACATCACTAGTAGCTAAATAATGAACTATAGAGAGAACGAGGTAAAATTTAAGTGGTGATGTGCAGAAGAATATCATAATTCAACGAAGCGAGCGAAGCTGACTCTCTAATGAGTTCGGGATATAGAAATTGTTTTTGTTGTGGCGTGGGTGTACGTGTGCACCTTATCTTCTACGCGCTTGCGCGGGCCGGGTAACCTTCTTAGCAACATTTTGTTTTGTTTACACGCCGTACGAAGTAGCGATGCCTAGTAGACAAAACGTTAGAAACGCTCGGTCAAGAGCTTTGAGGGCGTTAGAAACTCCTGAAGAATAATTAGTAAGGAGAGAGATAAGAAATGAAAAGACAGGGCAAGGAGGAGGAGAGCTAAAACGAAACAGAAACAGGTAGCAAAGTAAAGAATCTTTCAAAAGCCAATGTTCCTAATTTATTTATTAGACTATTGCTGAGGATTACTGTACCAGGAGCCTTCATCATAGAAAAAAGCTACCACTGTTGTTTTCTCACTTTGACAGTATTTTGTAGCCACACCAATTACAGGGAACATGCATCGCTTGCTTCGCTATTTTGTGCTATTAGAGCACACCACTAGTATTGATATATCTTGATGCTTAATCATTAGATGACTTGTTTGTGCTTCCTTTAAATCATGTAGTTCTGCCATTCACTTGTCTGATAATTGGATTGCTTCATATGAATGAAGCCCAAGAATCTGCCAACTTTATATCAATGGGTCATTTAAAGCATTATTGCTGGGAGGCAATAATGAAAGCTTGTGTCTGCATTATTCATATTAAAATTATTAACTACTTTATTAATGTACTTTGTATCAGTTCTTGCTGTATGAATGTATAGTAGAATAAGTTGATAAGCATTATAATCAATAAGTCATTCGTTAGAAGACACAGTAAAAAGTGAGAGTATACCAGCACCTGGTGCACTGCTTCCTACCCCATCTCTGCTTCCTACCCTTCTCTCTGTAGCTAAATGTATATTTTATGTTTTCAGATTTTGTATTTCGCTATCCTTGTTAATGGAATGTTTCAAGTCAGTGAAGCCTCCTGCACAGCAGATTTCCTAGGAATTTATCAACGCTTTAACACCTCTATCTATGATTCCTATTACTGCTGCAATGTCTGTGGAGGACATCTTGTGTGGCAGGTTAATAACGTCACTGCTGCATCACATGTGAAAGGAATAATTGGAGAATTAATTTCACAAAACATCTCAAATATTGGTTATGTTTCCATGATCTTGTCAGTGCGAAGCAACGAAGAGACGTGCATAGAATCTGTCCTGATAGTCTCACAAACAGAGTCAAATTATGCACCAGAGGTGACTTGTACTGGAAATGCTCAATGTCGAGTATCATACAGTAGCAGCATAGAGTACACACCTGTATCTATGAGTAGTGGTCGTACGCAAATGGAGCAAAGACTTGATCAAAATGATATAGTGTACCCACACAATAGCTGTGCCATACAAATTCTTGTATGCCAAAGTATAGACACAGTACCGATGTGGACAAGAGATAATATGTCTGTCGCGACTTTCAATGAAGTAGACTTACCTGGTAAACATCAGGCCACCATACATCCTCCCATTTCATCAGTATTACAATCGTTAACGGTTGTTTTGAAAACGAGTGCGAATAACATTATCTCTGTGATTATTTGGACTGATTTTGACTCTGTAGGAAGTTTTAATGTGAGCTGCAGCTCCACAATGAACAAAACTACTTTGTTAGTGAACCAACCCACCTTCACAACTGCTGACAACTCTGATGCTGCAGTTGCTTCCACTCAAGCTTATTCCATACAGCATACTTCTACTCAAGCTTATTCCACACAGCAGTCTTTAGACTCCAACAATACTTTAACATCTGCTGGCAGAAGAGTTTCTTTATCACCAAGTAAGCTAATTTAAATTATTTCCTACAATTATACAAGTATTTTGTGAAAAAATAAATTGCCACAATACTATATACACATTAATCAAATGTTTTGATAGCTATACATTGGTATGCTCAATTGTAGTTACACTAGCTACATTCAATAGAGAAAACACTGACCATTGTATTATTGTAACAATATTATTATGCTTTCCTGTTTTATTTATAGAGTTATGCTTCACTATGGTTTTTCTGGGGACTTCTCTAGTTTATAGCAAAATAATAATCAACTTATGTAATTGACACTTCATATAGATATGCAAAGTTATTTTTACGGTTTTAGTAAAACTTTTTTACGCAATACTTAAACACACTCTTTTTTATTGATTTCCACATTAAGTTACTATTGTATAATTTAAATCTGATTCACCAGTCATTGAAATGGAAGGGGCTAGAAAAGATTATGAGTATTCGGATACTTGTTTTAATTTTTTCCTTGCTGTTTTAGCATTTATTACTAACCTATTAGACTGCTGGAGATGGTGCAGTCCCTTTATGGTTAGCGGTACTCCACTAGTGGTGAGTAGTGTGAGACATTGGGTTGCAAGTCTCTCATAGGATTTCTGGTTAAAGATTCGTGGTCCCACATAATGTTGACCATGTGCTTGTAAACATATGCTTATATAGGCTCTGTGCATGGACAAATATGTGCATGTGTATATGAGTGTGTATGTGAATATATATGAGTGTGTTATGTGTATGAGTGTAGATGTGTAGGTATTTCGCTGGTGTGGCAAAATCACCTTCCCACTTCAGTAACCATTATTAGAAACAGTGGATCTAGCTAATTTTTTCTTCTAATTTTCTAAGAATGCTGGCACTGTTATTACAATGGACCACTTCAGAGTTAATGCATTATATTGATTAAGGCAGAGTTTAGGTATATGTGTTGCTCTGGTCTTCCCCATGATGATGTGTAATAATACACTATTAGAAATGCAATATATAGAACTATGCGTATGAGACACAACTGACTCTAAGGATTGTTGTATTACATCCAGAAATTCATAGTTGTGTATCAAATTCTCACTCCCCAAGTGTAGTATAGTTTACTTAGTAAGTATATTCATCACATGTGGTTTATGGTTTTTATGATGTCATTACTTCCTCACTACTTAATCATGCACCTTATGCTTTCTATTCATTCTTCAGGATAAGTAACATTGATGATACTAATAAATTACTTAAGTAGAGTTAACTAAAGTGACGGGGTAGTGTTTGTTCGGCCCAAGACACTACATCTGGCGACGAGGATTTTCCAAAGTAACGAACTCACTCTACAGAAGGAAGTGAGATGTCTACTCCTCCAGCCCAATTCGCTGCAGTTGGAACAATAGCTGCATTTCAGCCGGAATCTGAGCAGATAGACTCTTACCTTGAGCGTCTTGAGCTGTATTTGTCTGCAAACAATTTTTTCCTGCAGAGAGGAAAGTGCCAGCTCTACTCACATTGGTAGGAAGCACAGCATACGAGGTATTGAGAAGCCTCCTAGCGCCTGCTCGTCCTCAGGACAAATCCTACGGGGACATCGTCAAGGTATTGAAAGATCACTACGCACCTAAGCCGCTAGTGATTGCGGAAAGATTTCACTTTCACCGTCGCAACCAGCAAAATGGGGAATCTATCGCAGAGTACATTGCTGAATTACGAAAGCTAGCATTGCACTGTGAGTTTGGGGACTATCTGGACCAGGCTTTAAGAGACCGTTTAGTGTGTGGATTGCTGAGTGAAAGCATCCAGAAGAGGCTGCTAGCTGAAGCAGACCTTACTCTAGCTCGAGCCTTGTCGCTGTCTCAAGGTATGGAAGCAGCAAGAAAGAACACTCAGTCCCTGAAGGTCAAAGAGGGAGCGATTGGACAGATAAACAAAGTACCGCCCATGAGGAGAGATAGCAGTACTTCAAAGAGACCAGCTTGTCGTCATTGTGGTCGCAATAACCACGATTCCGCTGACTGTTTTTTCCGTGATGCTGAGTGCCGCAATTGTGGCGAGAAAGGTCACCTGGCGGCAATCTGTGGTCATTCCAAGTCAACAAAACCAGCACGAAGATCGCAAGCTACTCAAAGGCGCAAACTCAAAACAGGAAGTGCTAAGTGGGTTGAAGAGGATTTTTGCAACTCAGCGGAAAGCTCGGAGGAACTGCCAATATATACCTTAACTAACAATAATACCCCGCTTCATGCTAACCTATTGCTAAATGGCACAGTAGTGAGAATGGAGGTTGACACAGGAGCTGCAGTCTCGCTCATGCCCATATCCAAATTCCGAGTGTTTTTTCCCCATAGCCCATTGCGGCAGTCGAGAGTCACACTTCACACTTATACTGGGGAGCTGATGGAGGTCCAGGGAGAAGTTGTGATGGAAATTCAGTATAGTGAACAGAAGAAGTCTTTACCCCTAGTCATTGTAGCTGGCAATGGACCTACCCTTCTCGGAAAAAACTGGCTACAACATATCCAATTGGACTGGACGGAGATGGGGATAAGAGCGATTAAACACAGCTCACCAGCTGAGTCTCTGGAGGCCATTAAAGAGAGGTATGAATCATCTGTATTTAGTGAGGGGCTGAGTCTCTGGAGGCCATTAAAGAGAGGTATGAATCATCTGTATTTAGTGAGGGGTTGGGTTGCATAACTCCATTTAAAGCTAACATCATAGTGAAATCAGATGCCCAACCAAAGTTTTATAAACCTCGACCAGTACCATTTTCTATTAAGGAGGCTGTGGGAGAAGAGTTAGACAGATTAGAGAGTGAAAGAATAATTGAACGAGTCAACCATAGTGATTGGGCGACCCCCATAGTAGCAGTACCAAAAAAAATGGGAAGTTTCGTATTTGTGGGGATTATAAAGTAACAGTCAGTCTTGCAGGTCGACAAATACCCGTTGCCTAAGCCGGAAGATCTGTTTGCGACATTGGCCGGAGGCAAGAAATTTACGACGCTGGATTTGTCACAGGCTTATCTTCAATTTGAGTTGGATGAGGGGTCGTCACAGTACACAACGATCAATACCCACAAGGGGCTTTATTGTTACAAGAGACTACCCTTTGGGATCTATTCAGCCCCTGCGCTTTTCCAGAAGACGATGGATACTATATTGCAGGACATACCCAAGGCCATGTGTTACATTGATGACATTATGGTCACGGGCTCTAGTGATGCAGAGTACTTGGCAACGCTAGATCAGGAGCTAAATCGTCTCAAGGAACACAAGATTAAAGCCAATCTTCAGAAGTGCCAGTTCCTAGCGAAATCGGTAAAGTATCTGGGACACATGATCGATGCCGAGGGAAAACATGCTCTCACTGATAAGCTCGAGGCGGTGCAGAATGCACCTGTTCCAAATAATACAACCGAACTGCGTTCATTTTTAGGCCTTCTAAATTATTACCGAATGTTTTTGCCTAACATTGCTACGGTGCTGCATCCACTCAACGAATTGTTACAAGACAAACGTACATGGAAATGGAATTCTGATTGCCAGTCAGCATTCCAGACAGCCAAAGATCTACTCACGAGCTCTTCTGTTCTAGCTCATTACGACCCTCAACTCCCGATACGCTTAGCTGCAGATGCTTCAGCATACGGTATAGGAGCTGTACTGTCTCATGTGTATCCAAATGGAGAAGAGAAACCCATTGCTTTTGTATCGAGGACACTAACTGCCAGCGAAAAGAACTATGCCCAGATTGAGAAAGAGGCCTTAGCTTTAGTTTTTGGAGTTCATCGTTTTCACCAATATCTGTATGGCAGGAAATTTACACTTTTGACCGACCATCGTCCACTGACGACTATTCTGGGTCCAAAAAAGGGAATTCCTCTTATTGCTGCTGCCAGACTTCAGCGATGGGCAGTTCAACTAGCAGCGTACACATATGATATTGAATTCAAGTCTACTCATGATCATGGCAATGCGGATGCCCTCTCTCGTCTCCCACTTCCCACTACAGGTCCGGGATGTTCATGTGAGCCAAGTGATTTTAATATATGTCAAATTATGTCTTTGCCTGTAGCCTGCGTGGATGTTCAACGTGCTACCAGAAGAGACCCTCTGGTGGCCAGGTCTTGACAAGGATCTGGAGAAGGTTGCACGTACTTGTGTGTCATGCCAAGCGGTCAAGCAAGCACCAACTGTAGCACCGTTGCATCCATGGGTGTGGCCAATGCGTCCATGGCAACGAATTCACATTGATTTTGCTGGTCCCTTCCTCGGAAAAATGTACTTTCTGGTTATTGATGCTCACTCCAAGTGGGGTGAAGTATTTCAGATGAATCACACCACAACTACTAAGACAATCGACATTTTGCGTCAACTCTTTTCTTCATATGGACTACCCGAACAAGTTGTTTCTGACAACGGACCACAGTTTGCTTCTGAAGCATTTCAGCAGTTTATGCAAGGGAATGGAATTCGTCACATTAGATGTGCGCCATATCATCCTGCTTCTAACGGATTAGTCGAACGTTTTGTTCGTACTTTCAAGGAATCTATGTCAGCAGGAAAGAATGATGGACTGTCTCTTACTCACCGGTTGGCAAATTTTCTCCTCACATATAGGTCTACCCCCCATGCAACAACCCAACGATCTCCTTGCTCTCTATTCATTGGTCGGGACATTCGCACACGTCTCGATCTACTCAGTCCCAATTTACAGGATCAAGTCTTATCCAAACAAGCTGCTCAAAAAGACCAGCATGACCATCATGCTCGTTCGAGAAGTATGGAAGTCGGACAACCAGTCATGGCAAAGAACATGCTTCCAGGTGACAACTGGATTCCAGGTGTTATTCTGAAGCAGCTGGGGCCAGTATCTTTTCTGGTTGACGTAGGAGAGGGAAGAACATGGAAACGTCACCTTGATCATATTAAGGTTCGGGACCTCCCAGATCCTGTGTCTGACTTAGTTCCAGAAGAAGTTCCAGTAGGTGGTGCAATATTGGAACCTGATGTTGTGGAGCCCAATCTCAACACACCTATTCCAGTAACAAGACCGGGAGAATCAGTCTTTGTTATCGAATCCGAGTACACCACCAGCTACACCTAGTACCACATCGCACAGGTCTGTGCAATCTTCTGTCACTCCCTCACATCCCAACACTACTATACGTCGATCTACTCGTACACGAAAACCCCCCGACTATTTAACGTACTAATTAACTCTGTCAATTAGAGTATGTGGACCTCCAAATTAGTGAGGGAGGAGTGTAGTATAGTTTACTTAGTAAGTATATTCATCACATGTGGTTTATGGTTTTTATGATGTCATTACTTCCTCACTACTTAATCATGCACCTTCGCTTTCTATTCATTCTTCAGGATAAGTAACATTGATGATACTAATAAATTACTTAAGTAGAGTTAACTAAAGTGACGGGGTAGTGTTTGTTCGGCCCAAGACACTACACCAAGATGTTAACATACTGGATGAAATTTGCAACAGTTTATTACATTATGATTATAATCAACTGTCTCTTAATAGCTCATATCCTCTAGTTTCTTCATTTAAAACATCTTATAGTAATGACTAACTATAGACACAATAATACGCTTCAAACTGGGGTATCCAGGCAGCAACTCCATTTTTAACACCAAAACTAAGTTTTCCAAACTCCCCATTCTAACAGCCCAAGCAAGTAGAGGACAACTTCAAAAAAGTTAGCTAGTTTCAATTCATATTTTATCATTAGAGATGGTGTAGCTATTAATAGAGTTATACACATCAGGTGATGAGGCTTGCACCAGATTCTACTTCTTACTTCATTAGTTAGGGACAATCTTATTTCAGGAGTAGTTATGTAAGATTAGCTATAATCAAAATGGATGTGAATTAACAGTCTAAAAATCACTTTATTGTTTTTTCAATTATTGAAAAAATGGTGTCAGAAATATTATTGAATAAGTATGTTTGAACAGATTTGTACAAAGAACTCAAGTAGAAAGCACATAAAACTAAATGCATGAACACCTGTATTTATGTGGTATAATTAACCAATATTGCAGCAATATTGGTTTGTAAATGTTTACGACGGCAATGGCTATGCTTCTAATCATGAATAATTCATAGGCATAGCTGGGTTGGTAAAGCGTCATCATATTCAGTCGAAATGGCAAACTGTATCTATAATGCAAGTGAAATTGGTGAGTTAAATGATCACGAAACTTTCGAAAGGGAAGGCCAAAGCTTCACAAGCCCAATTCCACAATCATGTACAGAAGAACAGAGAGACTTAGAAGCAGAAGAGATAGACAAAGGAGCAGAAGGAGAAGGAGTGGCATCAGAAAGAAAGAGAGCATGAGAGGAAAGCTAATGTAACTAAACCAAGTGGTAGAGTAAAATAACAATAACTGCCTTACTATGCCTTCCTAATTTTGGGACATCAAGCATACTGTGTGGTGGGCACTTGCTCAATTGGGTATGAAAATAAAGAACAAATACCAGCTATAATCCAAGTTGCAATAGGAATTTGAAAATTCTTCATTCATTTAACTTGCATGGAGTATGGTGAGAGTCAGAAAGAATGAAACTCCTCAATTTAGTACATAAATTGCATTGAATGTACTTACGTTTTACATTTACATGTTAACTCATTCATTTACTCATGATGGTTCTCTGCATTGGTGCCATCACCCCCACCTACTTCTGGTCCTCAGCACCAAATGATATTTGTGTTATTGCTCATTTATCCTGCTAGTGATGAATACATAATATAGCTATTTAGTATTCAACAGTTAGTTCAAGTTGGTGCATCATGCATTGCCATGGTGACCCTCATACATGTCATGAATATGTGAAATCTAATTAACACAATAAGCAATATTACAATTTTCAAAATGTGATTATTATCGCATAATTAGAGTACTTTAGTTTTTGGAATGAACTTATTTAACAACTTTATTATAAGTTTAGATGTGAAGGACAAATGCCATGCTGTCCTATATCACCATTCTATTATAATCAATCCCCTCGCCGGGCTTGAGATCGCTAGAGATCAAGCTACGTAAAAGGGAGGGACGAAGGAACAAGGATTCTATAAGACTCATCTCACCTGCCAATTGTCACCTCAAGCGTGTCTCTCGCTCATCGCTCTGCTCTTTAAATACTGTGGAACAAAAATACAACCTGAAGTTTTGTATAATATTGATTTTTACGGCTTCAATTTATTATGGCTTCTAAACGTCCCCGATTGCAGTGCCCTTTGTGCAAAGAAAATCTTTCCTACTCTGCTGTTTCTAGACACACCCAAACAAGACCATGCCAGTACACATCTAGAAGTTCAGATTCTTCAGAGTTAGACAATTTGGCAAGTGATATCCATGATGCTACTACTTCTGATCAAGGTTTGGATAGTGTAACTGTTTGCCAGGACTCCCTTGACTCTGCTGAGCTAAGTGATTCTTGCAGTTGAGGAACAATCAGAGGTAGAGTTTGTGGGCGTTCAGCAGGAAACCTGAGTCTTTGCTTAAAGTGCGCGCACACTGGAGGCAGCTAATATAGTAGAGCTGCCACCAGAATCAAGGCCCACAAGGTCCCTTTAGCTTATCCTACCCGGCTGGCCGCTCCCTCCCTGAGGACGAGAATAAGATAGAGTTAAGTGTAATCAGACCTCAACGGATTGACGTGGAGCACAAGACTGAAAGCCACGCAATAGAAAACTACTCCACGGGCGTGGTTGACACAAAAAAATGTATTGGTGATACAACATACTGAAATCACATACATGAATACATACTAATTAACTATTTACAAAAACCAAAAAACAACTGTTAAACATTAACTCTAAATATGTCCATTAAGTCTGAATGCATGAATGCATCTGTACATGTTCTCTCACACACTTCCCTAAATGATCTTGCTTGTCCTTCATGTGGGCCTCCTGCCCACATCTCCCCCTCCTTCCTTCTGCTGATGTATTTTATCGGCATCTTCGTTTGGCTAATGGCACCTGCTCAAGCAATCGGCCACCACATTATCACTTCCCTTTCTATAAATAATTTCGAACGTGAACTCTGTCAATTTCATAGCGGAGTCTCTGTTGTGTTGATGGGCCGACATCAAGGTGACTAGCGATCGATGGTCTGTCACCACTAGGCCAAAGGGCATTCTTTTGTACCGAAATTTCCCAAAGGGACAAATAAAAGATGTTTTATCTCTATCCTCCTCCACTACTTCCACCTGGTGGAACCCTTTGCTAAGGTCCACCTTAGATAACACACCCCCTCTACCTACCATGTCCATCATCTCCTCCAATGCTAGAATGTAATAAGGTTATTTTGTGGTAACTGAGTTAAGACAACGGTAGTCTACACAAAGACGCACCAACCCATCTGGTTTCTTTACGGGAACCAAAGGAGATGCCCACGGACTCTCACATCTCTCCATTATGTCTGCCTTCTCCAAAGCCTCTAGTTCTTTACGGACTTGTTCCCTCACCCCAATTGGGACAGAGTAAGGTGCCTGTCTTGGTGGGTGACCCCCCGTGTCTATAGACATCACGACTTTCTTCGTATATCCTGGCCTGTCAGAAAACACCTCCTGATACTTCTCAAGCAACCCATCCAACTCGCTTTGGTTATACCCAACACACACCCCACTCAGCTTACTATTCTACTCACACTCTCCCTCTACCACTACATCCAACCTGCAAATACTACCACTTTCCCAATATCTCTTCAAGCAATTCACATGTACCACTTTGTTATGCTTCCCCTTTCCTTCTTTCCCAATTCTGTAATTTACCTCACCTATCTTCTCCTGTACCACATAAGGTCCCTCCCACGAGTCTGAAAGTTTGCAACTCAAACCCGGGATCCTGTACAATACCTTACTCCCCACACCAAACTCCCGTAACCTGGCCCCCCTGTTCATGAGGGCCACTCTAGTTTCCTTAGCCTTGGCCGTATTTAAAACGGCGCAGTCCCTCATCATCTGCAATTTTTCTGCCACACTATTTACCCACTCACACACTCCTACCTTCAGGCTGTCACTCTCATATATTCCATGATACAAAGCCTCCAAAGGTATCCTTTACCCGAAACCCGAAAACCAGGTCAAATGGGCTAAACCCTGAGTCTGCATGAGGCATCTGCCTCAAGACAAACAAAACATAGGGCACCTGCATTACCCAATCCTGTTTCTCACTTACGCACCTCCCAAGTATCGATTTAAACGTGCCGTGCATCCGTTTCAGTGCTCCATTAGATTGAGGGTGGTAAGGGGAGGTACGGATCTTTTCTACCTGGATCAGCTCACATAACTCCTTGACCAAGCGAGAACAGAACTGACTGCCCTGATCGGTCAGGAGTCTCTCTGGTATGGATGTTCTAGAGAATACATTCCACAGACCCTCGGCCACAGTCGTTCGCAACGGAACTGCCTCAGGCCACTTGGTAGCCAAACAAATGTATGTAAGTAAATACCGATTACTACCTCTACCCTTAGGCAATGGGCCTACACACATCTTCGAACGGCTCAGTCAGAACTGGCCGCTCGACTACTGGTGCTTTTCTGGGGACATGTTTTGATTTCACTTGGCAAGTGGGACACTCTTTGTAATGGTTGTAAGCTTCCTTTACCATCCCTGGCCACGTAAAGTGACGTTCAATCATGGCAACCACTTTATCCCCACCTAAATGACTGGTCTTTTCATGTGCCACTATAAGTATCTTCCCTCTATAGGCTCTAGACACTACCAACACATCCCTGAATTCCTCACAAGCGACATATTTGGAAAGAACTAACATACCTCTTTTCCACGAAAAGCCCCTTTCTTCTCTATCTGCCAAATCCCTCCATCTCCCATAACTGCTTCCTTAAACTTATTCCTATTATCTCCACTACCCACTGGTGACTAATTTCTCCATTCCACCATCTTTTCCCAAACCTGGTGGTACTGAGTCCTCGAGAGCAGTTACAGATGGAACCGCTCCCACCTCGATTCCATGGGCCACAGCTCTGCCAGCACCCACAGGATCCCCTCTTTCTCCCGAAGATTCCTTCCTCAACTCCTCTTCCTTCCTGCTCAACTCTTGCTCCGAAGTGTCCAACTTGGCGCTGGCCTCCATCATCTTATCCACCTCAACCGTAGACCATAAAGGCTCATCCTTCAACTCCCCGTCCTCTGCACAATTTCCTGTATTACGTACATGTTCAGTCACAACACTACTTCTTTGACTTTCACTATCCCGCAAACCACTGTTGCTAACTTCCATTGACTCACTACCCACCATATCACTATTAATATTTTCCACGATATCCAAACTATTTGCCACGACATCCTCGTCGTCTGCTAAGGCAGCCTTAGCCTTACTCTGGCTCCTAGTCATAGCAGTGACATTTCCCTCTCTCAAAGCTTTGGTATAGGCCTGTACTTCCCCCTCGTTTCCCAAGTCGAGTGGAGTATACACCAGGGCGAACCATTTGCCCTCTCATCTACTATCACCTCCTTTTCCAACTGTATCCCTGCCACCTCAAATTTAGCCCTCGTTAGTCTGTACAGGACCAGTCAGTCCTTCATTCACCCATGAGATGTAGCACCCTGCCCCATCAAACGAATTCTCTGGGACTACACATTTGGGCACTAAACCAAAGTCCGCGCCCGTATCTATAAGCACATCTATCTCCAACCCATTGACTCTGCCTTTGATCACGTTTTTCTTTCCCTGGGAGTCTGGCAAACCCTCTATCACGGGACTCATTTGCCCTGTTGTTGTTTCTCTCTTCACTGGGACAGTTCCCGTTCCACCTCTACCTCGTGTTGGGCAGTCGGGACTCTTATGCCCCTCTTTACCACAACTATAGCAGGTGGGCGTTTGGTTCGGCAAGCAGGACCAGTTACCCTGTCTACATTGGGACTTCCAGCCCTACGGGACCTACACTCAGCGGCCCTATGCCCTTGCTTACCGCAGTTAAAACAAGTAGGTCGGGTATCACTCACTACCCCATCCCGGGAAAATTTACCACTCCTACCACCTTCTGATATTCCGTTTCCAGTGGCCCCCAGTGCCTTGTAGAAATTTCCTTTCACTCTCCCTGACATCCAGTCATTCCATCCTTCTCGCTTCTCGCTTCGGCTTCCGCGGATCTCAGCATCTCTTGTTCCTTGGCCATCTCTATTCTGAAGGCCTGCTCTCTCTTGGCTGCTTCCACTCTCTCTCGGTCCAGCTCCTCCTGCCTCCTCTGGTCCCTCTCAGACATTGCTTTCAGAAAGGTCACCAATTCTGAAGACATCTCATCCTCTTCCATGCACTCACTCTCTTTTATTCTGAAGGCCTGCTCTCTCTTGGCTGCTTCCACTCTCTCTCGGTCCAGCTCCTCCTGCCTCCTCCAGTCCCTCTCAGACATTGCTTTCAGAAAGGTCACCAATTCTGAAGACATCTCATCCTCTTCCATGCACTCACTCTCTTTGATTAGTTCTTCCTCTTCTTCACTACGGTCTCTCTCTTCAGCTATTTCGCCTACGGGTTGTTGAATGTTCCCTCTTAATTCTGATTGCACCCGCTCTGGCTCCGGTTCTACCTCTGCACCGTTGAGCTGCCTAGTGGCGTATGGCGATGACCTGGGCGCAACCTTGGGCTCTCCTTTGGACCTGTATGGCAAGTCTTTGTTCTGACTCTGCAGCTTACTTGTGGTCCTCCGCTTCCCTGCCTCCTCCGTCCCGTCTCCCGGCATGGGGCAAGGAACACTCTAACCTTCCGGTGAAAGCCTACGAAAATACAACACAATACTTTTAAAAAAATTGAGACGCAGTAAAAACTAATGAATAAATACACGCACACAATGAAAATAATAAATGAATACACTATAATATACACTACAACACAGTATGACTCTCGAAGCCACAGTTGGTAGTCTGTCCGATGTTGTGGGAAACGTGGTTCGAAGATCTTCTCTGATGCCATAGTCTGTTGGGAAGATCCCACTGCTGCCACCAGTTTGTGGGAGTTCAGCAGGAAACCTGAGTCTTCGCTTAAGGTGCGCACACTGGAGGCAGCTAATATAGTAGAGCTGCCACCAGAATCAAGGCCCACAAGGTCCCTTTGGCTTATCCTACCCGGCTGGCCGCTCCCTCCCTGAGGATGAGAATAAGATAGAGTTAAGTGTAATCAGGTCTCAATGGATTGACCTGGAGCACAAGACTGAAAGCCACGCACGTGGAGAGCCATAATATAGAAAACTACTCCACGGGCGTGGTTGACACAAAAAAAATGTATTGGTGATACAACATACTGAAATCACATACATGAATACATACTAATTAACTATTTACAAAAACCAAAAAACAACTGTTAAACATTAACTCTAAATATGTCCATTAAGTCTGAATGCATGAATGCATCTGTACATGTTCTCTCTCACACTTCCCTAAATGATCTTGTTTGTCCTTCATGTGGGCCTCCTGCCCATAGAGTTAGCTCCTGAAATATGGGAAGCAGATTCTGATTCTGACAATGATGGAGAAATATTAATTATGTCAGATAATCTCAAAAATGTTCAGTTTAAACTACTTTATTCTTTTTTTTCAACTTTGTTATAGAATTCTGACAGAGGTGTTCGGCATTTATTAAATTTATTTCCTCCATATTTTTATTTTTGTCTACTATTGTGCCAAATGCGAACATCAAAGATTTTGCCTTTACTTCCCTAAAACTATCGACTTGTTGAAAAAGGAAATAAATTGCACTAACATCCTAAAACGTTATTGTGTGTATCCTCTATGAGGAAGACAAATGCATAATTTCTGGGTTTCAAAATTCTAAAAATAGTCGAAAGTGCAACTTCATTTAATTTCTGTCTCACCCTCAAAAATCACGCCGTAAAGAACGTGGAATGGATATAGCTAATGAAAACCGTAAAGATAGGAACAACTTACAAAATTGCATCACATTTATGACGGTATGTTATGGAGAGATTAGAAAGATTTTGGACACATTCCTGGAAATCTTCTCCTAATGCTTAACATTGATGGGTTTAGACCCTACAAACATACAGCATATAGTGTTGGAGTACTGTATTTAGTAGTTCAAAATTTGCCTAGAACATTACGGTTTAAACCAGAAATTATAATTGTTGGTACAATTCCTGGTCCACATGAGCCTAAACTCACCATAAACACTTTTTTGAAGCCAATGATAGATGAACTCATAGGATTATGGAAGGGTACCCAAATAAAAGCTCCTAATTCTACACTAGGTGTTCAAAGTGTTCGGGTTGCATTAGCATGTATCCGTTCAGATATTCCAGTGACAAGGAAAATATGTGGCTTCTATGGGCTCAAAAGTAGACATGGATGTTCTAAATGTATAAAAGCTTTTCCTACTTCGGCCAGATTATGGGGGGTTTGATAGGGAAATGTGGCCACTTCGAGATATTAAAACACATTATGAAAACGCATTGTTAGCTAGAAATGCTGTTACAAACAGCACGGACTGCCATTGAAAGTAAAGTTGGGTTACATTACTCTGAATTGTTACGTTTGCCATACTTTAACATAGTGAGATGTCATAGATCCCATGCATAACTTGTTTTTAGGGACTTCAAAGCATGTTAGCAAGGGGGTCATGTGTGAATCTGATTTCATAAAAATTCAGGAAAAAATTGACTTTGTATGAGTTCCTGCTCGCATTGGGAGACTGCCCGGAAAAATTGCTTCAGCATTTTCAGGATTTACTGCTGAGCAGTGGATGCTGTGGGTAATAGTGTACTCTCTTTTTGTCTTAAAGATTATATTGCCTTCTGAACACTATGATATGTAGTGCATGTTTTCCCGGTCATGCTCACATTTTTGTTGGCCATTTATTAATAATGAGGAATTAGTGAAAGCTGATGAGTTAATTATACAGTTGTGTAAAATGTTTGAAGATATGTTTGGGTGTCATGCTGTAACACCAAATATGCATCTTCATGCACATCTACGTGAATGCATTCAAGATTTAGGACCTGTGTTCTCTTTCTGGTGTTTTTCATTCGAACAATACAATGGTACTCTCGAATCATTAAAATAAAATTGGCATGCTCCAGAAGTTCAGTTAATGTAAAAGTTTGTTTTAATGCAGAAATTAAATGCCACTGACATTTTGCAGCTTACACAGTGTACAGAGCTGCACAAATGCTTCAAATCCATTAAAAACAACAATTCCTTGCTAGAAGATACCAGCAGATTGTTTGACAGTAAATCTCTTTTAGAATATGAAAAGAACATATTTAGCTTGCCAGGAGAAATTTGTGCTACCAAGTGTAAGTGGCATGAAGCTATACCACCATTGCGTGAAAAAAAAAATTTTAAAGAGAAGATGCGATCTCTTTTATACAATATGTATTGCAAATTGTATACAGCTGACTCAATCACTCAAGTACCATTGAGACACAAGGAATTTTCTCAAGTTGAAGTTTTTGGACCACTCTTTACTTCCCTTAAGAGTCGATCACAGCGATCAAGCACAGTTTCTGCACCCGTAAAAGAGAATTCAAAGCGGTAAACAATTCAGTTCCATATGATGATACAGGTAAAAGATCAATAAACCAGAGGATTCTGTTCAGCAAAATTTGGGACAGGGTCGAACACTTAATTAACATGAAACTACATGAGAGTCAAAGTACAAATGACATACGTATGTCCACACATATATACAAACAAACAAAAAAATATCTCCAATTTTCAAATGTGCTACCCCTGATAGTGTCTCGCTTGCTTTGCTCGCTTGCCAATAAATCATTTCTACATGCTATATGTAGTTAGTGCATTCACCATTTGTAATTCACAGACTGATATGTAGCCCACAATTGTGTGCTTACATTTAGTGAGATATATTTAAAATTATGCTACATAGGAGGTCCAGTAACTACCTTCTGGCAATAGTAGATCTAGCAACAACTAGCATGCCACTAAGTAAGTACACACAAATACAATGTAGGTACACCACTATCAGTACTTGGAGTGATTTTAGTGGTCTAGTTCACTAACTATCACAGTGCATGATTTAAACCTAACACACCACCTCCATAATATGGGCACTTGTGTAATTGTGTGTGTTGTGTGATGTAATTGTGTGTGAGTGTGTGTGTGTATGCATGTGTGTGTGTGATATCTTCATGTGTGTGTGTGTGTGTATGTTTGTGCTAACTAAAACAGTCCCATTCAAATACTTCCCTTCCACAGCAGTCCTGAATATTTCCCATTAAATACAGCCCTAGAGAGCCTACTCACTACACCACCTGCCTACACACACACACACACACACACACACACACACACACACACACACACATACTGTACAATGCCTCTTCAAGCAAACTAAATCAGATACAACTCAATGATGTCGAGACAACTCTGAACCCACTGATACTCTCCTCATACAATATACATATATTTATTTGCAGTTTATTTCACTAATAGATCTCGTTAATCAGTAAAAATGCACAAAACATTCCAAACGTTGACTATGTTGATTAACTTACGTACATGTAGTCTGACAGAATCCATGTCTGATAGTTTAATACTCTTCACTGCAAAATCAGCTACAAAACAAATAGAAATACAGTAGGAGACACAGAAAAATTCCGAATTCCGTTCCGTAGAACGGCCGTTGCACGATTAAAAAAACGGGGGAAAAACGGTACGCCGTTTGTTAAAAACGGCCGTTCCGTTCGACCGCGTTACCGTTTTAATCTTTCTCGTTCACCGTATGTCTCGCTCAAAGAAATATAAAAAATCGTTTATCCAATAAAACGTTCCGATTTTTTGTTTATAGGCTCCAGAGGCGGAGCTTTTCGGGTTAAAAAATTTTGAAGCCGTCCTATTCGAAGTTGTCTCGCGGAGAATTGTTAGTTCGACCACCGCACAGTATCGACGTTTTCTTGAAGTAAGGGCCTTCTCCGGCTTAGATTTTTTACTACTGGAGGTCCATCGGTAGCTAACAGAAGATCTACGAAGTGCGGACCTCGTTATAGCTCTGTGCCCATCGGAATTTCGGTCTGCAACTTTATTGAAGCAAGTGAAAATTTTGTACGAGCTATTTTTCACTATCCCCGTAGCGTTTAATGGTCGATATAAGGCCTTAGCTTGCTGATATAGCTATAAGAAGAGTTTCTAGCTAGAAAATATCTGTGAATCGACGGAAATGCTTCACCGTTTTAGTAAACGGTGTCGGCCGTTTAATCAAAACGGTACGGAACGCAACGATAAAAACTATGGTAAAAAGACTACCGTTCCACGGGCGTTCTACAGGACGGAATTCGGAACTTTTTTTTGGCGCCTACTGTACATATAAGGTTATGATGTACTGTAATATATGATATCTGAAATGTACAATTCAACCCAACAGTACATAGCTACTTCCCTATAACAGATATACTTGTATCATATTTCCTTAAATAGATCGTGCACATTTCGTTCTTTCCTTTCATGGAATAGTGTGGACTATTCAGGCATTTGCATTTCCTCACCAGCTTGGGAGCTTCCAATAATAGCTGATGTTGCTGCACTAATTGCAGTGCTCCACATATACAGTAGGAGTCAAAAAAAAGTTTCGAATTCCGTTCCTTAGTACGGCCGTAAAACGGTAGTTTTTAAACCGTAGTTTTTATCGTTGAGTTCCGTAAAGTTTTGACTAAATGGCCGACACCGTTTACTAAAACGGTAAAAAAATGGTGAAGCATTTCCGTCGATTCACAGATATTTTCTAGCTAGAAACTCTTCTATAGCTATATCAGCAAGCTAAGGCCTTGTATCGACCATTAAACGCTACGGGGATAGTGCAAAAAAGCTCGTATACAATTTTAACTTGCTCCAATAAAGCTGCAGACTGAAGTTCCGACGGGCACAGAGCTATAACAGGTCGCACTTCGTAGATTTTCTGTTAGCTACTGATGGACCTCCAGTAGTAAATAATCTAATCCCGAGAAGGCCCTAACATCGAGAAAACGTCGATACTGTGCGGTGGTTGAACTAACAATTCTCGTCGAGACAACTTCGAACAGGATGGCTTCAATTTTTAACCCGAAAGCTCCGCCTCTGGAGCCTGTAAACAAAAAATCGGAACGTTTTATTGGATAAACGATTTTTTATATTTCTTTGAGCGAGATATACGGTGAACGAGAAAGATTAAAACGGTAAAGCGGTCGAACGGAACGGCCGTTTTTCAACAAACAGCGTACCGTTTTTTCCCGTTTTTTAATTGCGCGAAAGCCGTTCTACGGAACAGAATTCGAAACTTTATTTTGACTCCTACTGTACATGTACTGATGTAGTACAAATTGTACTAGCTGTCCCTTTGAGCCAAAGAAACAAACTACTGTAGGCTCCAAGACATTAGCGTTACTATTATTTTAATTCATTTAGAAACTTCTCATTGCTGCCTGGTTTTAGCTACTATAACAGTTGTCGGTTCCTTAATCACCTTCAGCTGCATGTGATGATGCTTTACCCACTTAGTTCATGGTAACGCTTTACCAACTCAGCTCAGCTAATGAAATATTTATGAATACACACACACACACACACACACACACATACACACACACACACACGTAATCACCGTTGCTATTACACACAACAATGATATCATTATATACATACATGTAGCTTACTCTGGAAAATACAAATTCAGTTGCTCCAAAAGGCAGTAATAACAAATAATATAGCCACATAATAAAAATGTTCAACTTGGCGGAAGAAAAAACGGGATAACGATTCGGTCTAGGAATTAGGAGCGTCCGCCCACCTTTAATTATACAGCATACATTTGACAGTAAACAACTCGCTATGCATTGACTGATACATTCCTAACAGAGGATATCATCTGAATGTGAATCCCCTTACTATAATGCTGCATGAGTGTGACAGACTCAAATGTGTGCAACCAGCTCAGTGTGGGGCTCACAAGTTGCACTTACTCTAGCCACAACCTGAACATATGCAGAATATTAGAAGCTGCATGTTAATGAATATTAGAGCATGTGTGCGGGATGACTGCACAGTGCATGCAATTCTGAGGCATCTATAGATGCTGTGCATATAATAATCTAACAATGCTATGGCGCAAACAGCCAGATTATTATTTATAGTATCACAGTAGGAATAGAATGCCCAAAACTGTTTGAATCAACGAAGTTGCAGATTAGCGAAGGCCTACTGTAGGTTTATTATAGTTATCAAGTAGTGTCCCTACTGCATTTAGTAATGTGTTGGTATTGATAGTAGTGATAGGACATCATCCTGTGATTGTATCTACATGACATAGAAATGGGTGGGGCAGACAAAGAAGAGCACCAACTATCCCCAACTGGTTTCAGCTTCTCTGAATTGCTAAATTCTCACTCGTTACAAAAGGTCTTGAATAGAGTGAATTGAAACAATATTTCAATGGAACCATTCAAGATTCACGCATATTTAGTAGTTTCAAACAGGACATACGTACGTAATACATAATGGGGGCAAAAATGAGGAAATGATTGACAATTCTTCTTGCTTCACCAATACTTTTTGAGTGTTTAATCCCTTCCTTCACCTCCTCCATACTAACTAGTGCACACATAAATTGCATACATGTATGTAACTACATTAGTGTATGTCCAAGTTGAGTTGGCTGCACAAAAAACTTGAATAACTTTTGAATGGAAGCAGCTACACATCCAGGATTTGTACCATTGAAAGAGCTCTCATGCCGAAGCAGTTAAAATTATAATTTTTACAATAAACGTTGAGGAGAGCTATTCCAAAACTCAATACAAAAGTCTGTGGGAGTTGAGTCGCACAGTTCGGGTCAATCGATCATGAGTTCAATGAGCTTGTAAACAATGAATTAGTCTTTTCACCCGTGGTTACTTTCTACCGCATGCATTTTCCGCCATTCTGTCAGTCGCTTCCCAGAACAATAACTCAAAAACTTTATAGTAGTATGCTTTGTACAACGGTGAGTAAGCTAGCCTAATTACTTTTACAAACAATAAGAAGGATTCATTACATACCATGTGAACACATGTGTAGTTTATTCATGCCAGCAATTTCAGCTGGGGATAGTGTCATCCAAGTGTGGGAGTTGTAGTGTAATCTGTCCTTGCCCTATGCACTACTACATTTCTTTTCTTTCTTTTTTCGAAAATACTGTATGAAGGAGTTGCTCAGGCTAGGAGGCGTGGCTTGTATTCTGTATTATATTACTGTGTGTCTCTGCAGCACCATAAACAAATACAGCTGCTGGAAAGAAGTTAACGAAATTTCATTTTGGGCTTCTTAGAGAAACTATGTTCAAATTCCGAGTTGTGTGAGTACACACATTATGTAGACATGTAAGTGCAACTAGTTAGATATATTTCTTAGTAAAACAAGTCTGACTGGCAAGTAATCGGTTCTAGCACTCGCTGGAGTTTACAACAGCGCCAAACACAAGAGGAAACAGTTATTTATTCAATTCTGCAGTAACTATGAGGGTGTGGCTAACCCAGCATATTTTGGTTTTGCTTAGTAAAATAAGATAATTGATCTAAACTACTTAATACTGTGACACTCATTACACTCACTTCAACATTCCTCCCTTTCCTCCTCCCCAGCCCCCTCCCCCCATTCACAGCAAAGATTAAAAAGCAACAACAAAAGTAACAAACCTCCAGTAGTGGGTTTATAATTCCCCAGCCATTCACGGTGACAGTACATGGACACGAAAGATGTCTTGCCCACTTTGGGCTCTCCCACTATCACAACTTTGAATACAGACTCCATGCTAGGACTTCAGTTCATAATGTAAAACAGCTGACCGTCAACAGCGCGGAACAGAGACAAAACGACGGATTGCTGATAAAAACCACACCCTCTACGGAAGTGGACTATAATTATTGGGTAAATGGACGTCACTCAGAGCGTTTGCGTATAGAGACCCTTTACCTCCTTAGCCTCTGTCGCGCGCAATGGAGTACATACTCTATGCTTTCTGTTGTTTGTCCCGGAAATTTATGGAGAAATCTGCTAAGACGTTCCTTACTATAGGAGTATAACTCGCACATACTTTAATTCTTGGTTTAAAATTAGAGTGTCCCATTCTTTATAATAAAAGAAAGTAATTTTGAAATTTGTTTATGTGATTAAAAATAGCATGCTTTAAAGTATGAAATATCACATAATACAATTATGCTATTGTAATATTGAATAAAAATGTATATTTGATGATGTTGACTTGATAGAATTCAGCTGCACACACTGAAGTAAAAAGAAGAATTAGTATTAAATTGAACATTTTCCAACCAAGATTGTGAAACAATTTTCTTATCTCTCTACTGCTATTGTATTTGAACTAACCATTGTCAATGACCATTATATAGTATTCGTTTGTGGATTAAAACAATTGCCAAATTTGGGAATATGAAAGCTATAGTAAAATTAATCATTTTGGATACTTTCTCATGATACAATTATTCATTTTATCATTATTTACTTTTTATATGCAAACATTTAATAGAAATTAGTTACTAATGGAAATGCAATAGTTCAAATGGTTAGAAAAACAGACAAAATAATTGCTAGTATATTCATGAAAGTTAAAGTAGTAATCTCTGTTCTATAACATAAAGCAAAGTTTTAATTACATTCAACTTCAATAAGTCATTTATTCAACAAACACTAGCTAATTACTGTCCCAAGCGTTCTGTATTCTCCCATATTGTACGGTTTATAATGTACGCTCCTTGTAGCGCGCGCGTAGCGAGTAAAATCAATGAAAATTGTATTGTAACCGATTGAGAAAAATTTCAAAGAAGCAATAAATCACTTATCACACTCGCCGTACAATATGGGAATGATATTTTACTCTCACGCCACATTTTCACTCGCCTTTGGCTCGTGAAAATATTTTGCGTGCTCGTAAAATATTTTCCCATATTGTACTCTGACTCGTGCTATAAGTATTATATATATATATATATATATATATATATATTCCACCTTAGATATCTTCACAATGATATCTTTAGGTACATGACCCACGAAATAGCTCATGATATTTCACTTTGTTATTTCACTTCACGCTGTACTGCAGCAAGCTCATTACCCTATTAGTTATAACAACCAGCCAAACTAGCCACTCTTTTCCCTGGATTTTGTAGCCTACACTCAACCTGGTTAGAGCAGCTATGGGAGGGAGGGGGGGGGAGGGGGAGGGGGGGGAAGCCTCTATAACTAACTTAACCAATTGAGCTACCAGTCCTAGTACTAACTACAGTAGTGAAGATATCTAGTGTGGAATAAATCACTTATTACACTCATCAGAGTGATATGGTTAGACATTTCACTCTCAGGCTTTATTTTCACTCGCCTCTGGCTCGTGAAAATAAATTATCCTGCCCTTGAAATATTTCACCATGTCACACTCTGACTCATGTAATAAGTACTATAATAATACAGTATTCATATACTTATGATTAAAGCATGAAAAATTGATACAGTATTAGAATACACACTTATTAATGTTTTTGGCTATAGGGACATTGCAGATTCACCCTGTAATAAAAAGTTCACCTCATTTTCAAAATGGCCGCCATTTTTTACATATTGATGTGATTATGCTAAATCAAGTTAATCATAGGATTAGCAATATTGATCAATTTTACCTCACAATATTTTTAACAAAGCGAAATGTTGTCAGAATTCACATTGTGATTATAACAATATTTTGACAATAATTAATCTATACAAATCCACGACGAAAACAAAGCTCAGTGCAATGCCAAACTATAGCCACAACATATGGGTTCCCTACAGGCTTGAGTGACTTTTGGTAAGAAAAATGGTCCAGCATATTTCCCAGCCTCTCTAAACCTTCTCATTCCGATCCCATTCACTGAGAGAGTTGGAGCTCGTAATAATCATCTGCAAGTTCACACCTGTTTTTTGTTATGTTGTGTCTGATAATGCTGGTAGTCTGATTTTCCTGATATCTTATTGTGCATCAGTAGCTATACAATCATGAGGACAGGTTGGGAGGCTTCTGCACTGGTACACAATTTGTTAGATGAGCAGTATCATTAGCATTGTCTGCATCATGCTTATGTGCCTCTCACAAAGCAGATTAAGCATCAGCATTAAACCACACCTATAGTTTATGAGGTTTATGGTTGGAAAGTATTCCAATATTTTTGAGCTTGATAGAGTGGATGTGCCCTTCTATTTTGTGTAGTGCTGTACAGGGTTGGCAGGTCAGTAAGTTTGAAGACAGATGACAGATGACATTAGGTGAAGATCTCAATAGGATTTTAATTCAGTACGTCAGTGCAGTGCCATAATTTGTAGCATCTAAACAGATTTTTTTTGGTGATTTGATTCTCTTGCTCTATTATATGATGTGAAACTATGCACTAAGAATGATTTGATATATCTACAGCAACTTTTACAGTCCCACACCAAGTTGCACTGAAAATGTGCTTGCACAGTGATAATAACATGATTGATCACGGAATGTCCCCCAAATTAATGTTCAATTAGGCGACCCTCCACAAATACTCCCTCACACATAGCAAATAAAGACAGACCTGAGCTCAATACGGCAAAGTGTGACAACTTTCTTCTTTCAAGCAATATTATCAAAAGATCAAAGTAATGATGATGCAGTGACCATAAATTTCACTTTCAATTTTGTGCTCCCTGAGTCTGAGTGATGTAACGATTGTACACATCAAAGTATTATCATTCATAAACTTAGCACCGATATCTATGGATTACAATACAATGTAAATAATTCAAATATGGGAATAACTCGTATTCATAGAATTGTTGGTGGTGCAGTCACTTTGTGGTGTACCAGTACCCTACACTGGTGAGTAGGGGAGACATATTGGATTACAAGCCTCCGTAAAAGTTCAGGTTAAATGGCTTCTTACCACATGTACAATGTTGACCATATTACAAGCTTATAAATACATGCTAGTAGGCTGTCGACATGTATGTGCATGCATATGTGAGTGTGTAGGTGCATGCGTGAGTGTGTGTGCATGTGTGTAGGTTTCACTGGTGCAGCAAAGTCCCCAGCTAGTGTAACCTTATCATAGGAACTGTGGAACTAGTAATTTTGTATTACTATAACTGTCATAAAATGCTGGCACTGATACTTATAGTAGACCACTCTTCAAGGTTAATGTGTATATATATGTGACCGTCTACAGGAAAATCGGGCACAACGCGGCCCCGACGAAAAATTTTTTTTTGCACTTACAGACTCCTCGGCAAGCAGATATTAAGCTCTCCAAGTTTTATCGCGGTAGCTTTAGCCATTCCCGCTATATATCGCCTAACCGTTCCCTTCGTTAGGCTTATTTAATACAATTTTAAGAACTAAATCGATCTTTTTGCGACGTCTACGCATGCCGCGTTGTGCCCGATTTTCCCGTAGACGGTCACATATATTATATATATATAATATATAATATATTATTATATATCTTCACAATGTTATTTTTAGGTAAGTGACCCATGGGATATCTTAAGTTATCACATAGTGTTATCTCATGGCTTGCCTTGCAAGCTCATTACCCTAGTAGTTATAGCAACCACCTGGGTTACCTGTTTTCAGGGTTTTTACTGCTAAGTGGAGCCTACTCAACCAGGTTAGTGCAGCTGCTACAATATCTGCTGGGGTTATGGGGAGCCCCTAGAGAGTTTTACAGCAAACTTCACTTCTAGAGTTACTGGTCCTAGTACAAACTACTTAAGTGAAGATGTCTAGCAAGGAATAAACCACTTATTACACTTGTCAGCTTGTTATGGCTAGATATTTCACTCTGCCTCTGTCACTTGAAAATAAATTAGCCTGCTGCTCTTGAAATATATCACCATACGACACTCTGACACCCTGTAAAAGTAATATATATATGTGTGTGTGTGTATGTGGATTAGGGCAGGGTTTAGAGCTAAGGGATATGTGTTGTTTAAGCCTTCCCCGATGTGTAATGATGCATGATAGGAATGCATTATATGAGAGTGTACTTGACAAAACTGACACTAAGGATTATTAAATTCATAGTTGTGTGCAAAATTCTCACTTCCCCAAAATGTTATCAATCTGATTAAAATTTGCAACAGTTTATTACATATTCAAATGAATTGTCTCCCAATTTACCAACAAATTAGCTATTGTATTATTATTCAATCACGTGGTGCAGTGTATAAACATACACATGTGCTCACACATATAATATTATAATAATTGGGATAAAATGTATGATTATAGTAGCTAAATAGTATTTGACACTATAGTCACATGCACACACATTATAATGTTGTATTTGTTATTATTAATTTTGTTATAATAATAATAATAATAATAATGACAAATAATAATATTAACAATAACAATACATGTATTAAAATAATAATTACAGCAGTAATAACAATAAAATAATAATTATAACAACAATAGCAATAGCAATAATAATTACAATAATAATAATCACATTAACAATGACAACTACAAAAATAACAATAATTAATCAGTATTAAAATAATTGTACAATGACAAAAACAATAACAACAATTATGGGGCCAGCCACCATCATGGAGAAGAGAGAGAAAAGAGAAAGAACATAAAGAAGAAGAACCATATAATATGGACTGAACTATAATTTATAACAGATTGTATGTGTGTTTGTGTGTACATGTATAAGTGTAAGGTATCAACAACCAGTCACGTGTGTTTACTTGTAATCCTATGCACATGGTGTTAGTAGATACTTTGCATGCCCTTTTTGTGTTCATGCATTTGTATTGATTTTTGTATAAAAATTGGTTATTGTATGAAAATTGGTCTTTGTATAAAAGTTGGTTTTTGAATAAAAGTTTTTTGTATACCAGTTATTTTTGTCATTTTATATTTTATTCTGTAAGTGTGTCTATGTATGTTGTGAATAACTTTTATATACTATTCGAACACTTACCAAGGCTGACCATACTCTGGTGGCAGCGGCCTATCAGAGAATGAGTAACTGAATGGAAGTAATAACATAGATCTAGGGCCAGTACTAGCACCTGTCCCCACAACTCATAATAACGGTACCAAAGTCATTAGACTCAACAACCCCTATCACAACGTCACAACCATAAAAACAACAACCACACAATAATAGTATACGCTTGTGTGTCAGTAATAACGACGACGACGATGGTGTGTGTATTCATGAATAATTCTTGAGCTTGGTATGGTTCGGTAAAGCATCGTTCATTTATGGTAGGTAAAGTATCGCCACAATCAGTAGAACGTGCTGGTTACTTCTAAAAAGCGGGTGCAATTGAAGATGGAAGGCCACGTAGAAAGGCGACAGTACGGAAGAGAAGGTAAAAGGTGATTTATCGTAACTGAAAAGCGAATGGAATCGGCGAGGTAAGGGGTGTAGGTTTAAGTACTTGAATTAATAGTCTACTCTAAGATAATAGATTTTATATATCCAAAAATTTCAAAGACACAATTTGGTTTTATCAGAAATAGATCAACTCTTCAACAACTTCTTGTATCATATACTTCAGTTTTCAATTCTGTGGAGTCAAAGCGACACACACAAATTGTGTTTCTTGATTTTGCCAAAGCCTTTGATTCAGTCCCCCACAATGAACTTCTGTATAAACTTTGGCTAACTGGCATTACTGGTCCTCTTTGGTTATTTTTCAAAGATTACTTACAAAATAGAAAGAATTTTGTTGAGGTTGAAGGGTGTAAATCTGACTTACTTCCTGTCAAATCAGGTGTACCTCAAGGTAGTGTACTTGGACCTCTGCCTTTTTCTTATTTATGTTAACGACATACCGTCTCTCTGTTCTTTTTCGTCTGTTTTTTTATTTGCTGATGATGCCAAAACTTATTGCCTCTCTAAACTCTGCAAGTGAGAATTTAGCTCTTGAAAATGATCTTGATCATTTATTGTCATGGTGTCAATCTTGGAAACTTTCTTTAAATACTTCTAAATGCGCATACATGAACGTCTCCCTATCATCATCTACTAACAACAATTACACCATCGGTAATGATACAATTAAAACAGTAACTCAACAGAAAGATTTAGGTATTTTAACTGATAGTTTATCTTGGTCTGTCCACATCAAAGAAATATGCAGCAATGCTTAGGTCTCTGTATTTAATTAGGAGAACAATTCCTTGCACATCACCCATTAACATTAAGAAGTCCCTCTATCTATCACTTGTAAGATCTCAGCTGACCTACTGTTCCCAGCTATGGTTTCCCAGCAAAATACAAGACATTATCTTATTGGAAAGAGTTCAACGGCGTGCAAACTAAATACATTTTAAATAATTATAATATTTCTTACAAATTAAGACTTATTCATCTCAATATTTTACCACTAATGTATTACCTACAATTACTAGACCTATTATTTTTTGTTAAATGTCTTAAGAATCCGTCTGATTCATTTAATGTATTTGTGACCGTCTACAGGAAAATCGGGCACAACGCGGCCCCGACGAAAATTTTTTTTCTTGCACTTACACACTCCTCCGCAAGCAGATATTAAGTTCTCCAAGTTTTATCGCCGTAGCTTAAGCCATTCCCGCTATATATCACCTAACCGTTCCCTTAGTTAGGCTTATTTAATACAATTTTAAGAACTAAATCGATCTTTTTGCGATGTCTACGCATGCCGCGTTGTGCCCGATATTCCCATAGACGGTCACATTTAATCACGTCACTTTTCATTCTGGGTCCACAAGATCTTCATCTAATCGTAAATTAGAAATTAAGTTCCAACGCACCTCCACTACACGACATCAATATTTTAATCCATATCTCTACTATGGAACACATTCTCACCTATTGATCTTTCATTGTCCTTCACTTCTATTAAACGTTCTCTCAAGCAAAAATTTTGGGATCTATTTATTACACACTTTGATTCAGACAATTCCTGCACATTTTGTTGTTTATGTCCTTGCTCTAGATGTCACAGTCACTTTATTAGTGTATCATTCCACTCTCACACTTAGCTGTTTTATTATCATTTATATACCTTTTCTTTTCTTTTAGCTAACTAGGCTGCTCTTTTGTACATAGAGTTTGTCTTTCATCCACCCATCATATCACATTTCATCTCTTTTAATTCTCTTTGTTATATAGTGGTTGTAAAGTTGTAATAATAATAATAATAATAATAATAATAATAATAATAATAATAATAATGATAAAATGGAAGGGAAGAGAAGGCAAAAAGGCGAGCGATTAATTACAACTAAAAAGCGGGTGGAATCGAAGAGTAAAGGCGGGGGTTAGTTTTCAAAAGAAAGGCTAAAGTACGAAATAAAAGACAGAAGTTTCTCAGGACAGACATTCAGAAGCAGGAGAGATAGACAAAGTAAATGGAGGCTCCATGACTCAAGAAAAAGAGCTGAAGTTAAGAGAGGTGGGTAGAAGAATAGCTCAGATAGTTCAGAAAAAAAGAGAGTAGAAGAGAGAAACTTATGTAACCGTAACCAATGGTAGAGATTGGTAACTGAGTAAGATAACTTGTGCTACTGCATTCTTACTTTGCAATAAGTCAAGCGCCACTATGTGGCGGAGTGCTTGCTAGTAATAGTGAAGCACCAGGAGGTGCGAACCCTCAGCGTATGTCCACAAGATAACCTCAATCAATTAAAACCCCTCTCGGTTGCAGCAGCAGTAGAAGCGAACGTCTGTAAAAAATCATTTCAATCCTTTAGCATTTTCAATCAGACAGTTGCTACTTACGACGATACAAAGCGAACAACAGAGCGAAGGGAACGCCTCTAGGTTAAAACAGATCAGCCCTGCGGTTGCAACAGCAGTACAAGCCGGCTGGCCACTCTCTAGCTGTAATTTCAACTCACGTGATTATAACGTGCAGTAAAGGGGCGTTACCGGTAACAACTAGCGATCGCACGTCTAGAATTCGACCACCTTTTTTGAGAGAACTAGGTCGAATACGAAAATTCTGAAATATTAAAGGGACTTACTTGGTGGAGTTCTTTACCTCTACTTCGTGCCAGGGAGGCAGCAGTCATTGATATCCTTTGTTGAATGAATGAATGAATGACACACAGACAGGATGACTACTGTAACCCATCTCGTGCATGCGCGCTGAGGGTTAATAACTAGTGGTGAGCTTGAGCACAAATGACGAGCGAGCCTTAACTACACTATTGTTAAATGATTAATTTTAACAACTAACACTCAAGCTACTAAAATATAGTCGAGTTTTTAAATTACGTATGCAGTAAAGGGAATTCAATGCCATAGTAACCGCTCCCGTAACTGTTTGAATTGAAAAAGAAGAAACAAAATCAAATCACGTTATTTAAAGTTTTTTTTGTGATATTCTAAGCACAATACTTTCACACAACTGAACATACCTACACAAGACATACCTTCGTGGTTCGTCCAGTGGATAATGAATTTTCAAGTAAATGCTGCTGAGAGGGCTTATAACTGTGACAAATAGCTATTAACTTACCATCGCCACTAACTCGAATAGAAATGGAGCTCCCATAAGTTTTTGAGTTTTAACTGCACTACGGGTAATGGTCGCTAAACCGGAGGATTCTGTTTAGTGAAGTTTGGGTCGGGGTCGAAAGTGGAGCTAACACAAAAATACGGAGGGTCAAGTACAAATGACATACGTAGGTCCATATATATATAATATAAATAAACTAGTGGTGTGCTTGAGCACAAATGGCGAGCGAGCCTAATACTTAGGTAACAGTATTGTTTAGCTTAGTTCATGCAAACACTATTATAGCAGTTATGACCTTGATTTAAGCAAACAAATACAAAATCACTCTCTTACCTGATTAATGGTTACTTCTGTAGTATCAAACATCAACCATTCTGATAATCTCAATTAGCTACCAGTAACTGTTGAACAAGCTCTCAGCTACGATTAAAAAATTAACTAGTGTAATTTTAGCCAGTAAATATGAAATTACTACACTGTAAACTAAAAGGTGTGTAGTTCACACCAAATCAAGCGTGAATCACTTGTAACAATAGTCACACCAAAATATGGTGTGATGCGCACACCTCATCGTTTGGGTGTGAAGTGCACACCAAATTTAGTGTGAATTCTCACCACAATCACTATGAACTCATACTTACATTAATGCTGAATTAATCTAAGTTACATTGATTCTAGTAACACATATCAACATTTTTTTTCCAAAAAGAGATTGGTGTAATCCCAGATCTCATTAATCAGACGACTAAAATATTAGTCAACTCTCTTATCTAGCAAACTAGTGTACAAAACATTTATAAGGTAGATTACAATGATAATAGCATTGGTTTTTACCGGCATATGAATATAATTAATGTTCGGTAAAGGGTCCATGTTATTCCATTGAGTGTGAATTTCACACTAAGTGTGCATTCACACTAGGAAGAAAGTGTGAAGGACACACTATGCATAGGTGGTGGGCATTCACACCACCAGTTTGGTGTGAATTTGGTGGGTTTTCACGCTATAATTTTTACAGTGTACTTACCTCAATTTCCTGAGTATTGGTAACTTCTGTATAAGTTACTTTGACTATCTGAATTACCTCGAATTCTTGACAACAAGCTCTCAGCTACAAAAACAAAAGACAATCAATTTTAGCACACAAACACAAAATTACTTTCTTACCTCATTTTCTTGAGCAGTGGTAACTTTTGTAGTACCAAATTTGAGCCAATCTGACTATTTGAATTTACCAGTTACTGTTGACAAGCTCTTAGCTACAAAAAAGAAATGCCAGAGTTACTTTTGCATGTTTAGCTAACAAATATGAAATTACCTACTTACCTCAGCTTCCCTCGAGAAGTATTAGCTTCCTTAGCATTAATACTACGGCACTCTGACTACCAACGGCTCTTGAAAACAAACAACCGGCACTCCGTATCCCCCCATAAAACGGCGAAGTTTGGAAATTAAGTCTGGAAAAGGGTCTTCAATGCCATAGTAACAGGTCGAATCAACTTTTTGTTTCTTGAAAAGCAAACATTTTCGAAGGAATTTTGTCACACTTTGGAGCTTAAGGCTTGCTTAATGCTGTAGTTTCAGAATAAACTGGGGTCAAGCCTAAAAAGCAGTGTTTTGAGAAAAAAGTACCACGCGCGCGCGTTTAAAGGGCATACGTACCATCCCACATACATACATATATACTAGTGGTGTGCTTGAGCACAAATGGCGAGCGATCCTGATAGTTAGGTAACATAAATTTAAGTATTGTTACTATGTTTTAGCTTAGTTCATGCAAACACTATAATAGCAGTTATGACCTTTTATTTCAGCAAACAAATACAAAATCACTCTCTTACCTGATTAATGGTAACTTTTGTAGTATCAAACATCTGCCATTCTGATAATCTCAATCACCAGTAACTCTTGAAAGCTCTCAGCTACGATAAAAAATAAACCAGTGTTATTATTTGTAATTATAGAGAACAAATATGGAATTACTACTTACCTCATTCTTGAGTATTGATAACTTCTGTAGTATCAAATTGAAGTTACTTTGACCATCTGAATTACCTTGAATTCTTGACAACAAGCTCTCACCTACAAAAACAAAAGACAATCAATTTTAGCACACAAATACAAAATTACTTTCTTACCTCATTTTCTTGAGCAGTGGTAATTTTTGTAGTACCAAATTTGAGCCATTCTGACTATTTGAATTTACCAGTCACTGTTGACAACAAGCTCTTAGCTATAAAAAAGAAAGGCCAGAGTTATTTTTGCATATAGCTAACAATATTATGGTATTACGTACTTACCTCAGCATCCCTCGAGTAGTAGTAGCTTCCTTAGCATTAATACTTAATGTGCTTACATACGCTTTTCAGAAGTAGTGACAGCTCTCTTAGTACTGACTACAGGTGGCTCTAGACAACTAACAAGCCGCACTTAGCCGGAAAAAAGGCGAAGTTTTAAATTTAAATCTGGTAAAGAGTCTTTAATGCCATAGTAACTCGAATCAACTTTTTGTTTCTTGAAAAACAAGCGTTTTCGCAGGAATTTTCTCACACTTTGGAGCTTAAATATAAAGTAAGGCTTATTTTCAGAATAAAATGGGGTCAAGCCTAAAAAGCCGTGTTTTTGAAGAAAAAAGATCCACGCGCGCGCGTTTAAAGGGCATACTTACAATCCATACATATACAGTATACATAAAACATATACCCGATTTTGCATGATCCACCCCTAATACTGTCTCGCTCGCTTCGCTCGCTTGCCAACAAACATCCCCGATTTTCAATTGTGTTACCCCTGTAAGCGTCTCGCTGGTATGCTCGCTCGCCGATAATAATGACGGCTAACAGTGCCAACACTCAGCGTTATTTAGTCCGTTAAAAAATGCATTAATTTGCGTGAAGTCACTATTTATAATTAAAATGCTTCTAAAATTTTCAGCTTATAGCCAACATTAACGATTTAGTTCTAGTTAAGATTGTAAATTTTAACATATTTAGCTATTGTGGACATTCATCTTACAGTGAAAAGAGATGTAAGGTTGATGTGGCTTTTCAGCAACCAATAAAGTCCATGAGTCCAATAAAAACAGGAACTTTTCAACTTTCTGATATGCACTTTATTTTTAAGAGCAGTCATACTTACAGTTGATGAAAGAATCATACCTCCAGTAACAGAGGAGACTTCTTAACGTGAAATACACCAGAGGAAAAGATCAGCTCTGGAAGTATGAACAAAAGAACGGAAATAATATTGTACACTCAAGCGTGGTTATAAATGCAAGTAAATGAATGAATGAATGTGGCTGAATGGCAGCACTTGGCATAGTGTTTAACTTTTCTCTTTTTTTCTAACACTGGTGTTTATACTAAACCAACTGACCTGTGATATTCTCCTGTATCAAATGAATAATGTATATAATATATTATTGCTTATTATTATTATTATTATTATTATTACATGTATTATTATTATTATTACTATTTTTTTATTTTTTTTTACTATCATTCAATCACTTTATTATTTCATTTCTTAATTTAAATGCCGTGTTTAGGCCGATTTCCCCATAAATAATGCAGCAGTGTAATGCTGATGGGTAAGGAGTCATCAACAATGCCTATACTTAAATAGTGCAGCAGTGTGTGATGATGGGTAAGGAGTCATAACAATGCTTAAATAGTGCAGCAGTGTATTGATGATGGGTAAGGAGTCATCAACAATGCCAAAAAATAGTGCAGCAGTGTATTGATGATAGGTAAGGAGTCATCAACAATGCCAAAAAATAGTGCAGCAGTGTATTGATGATGGGTAAGGAGTCTTCAGCCAATACTTAGATTCCTATGGACAGTCACATTTAGTGGCTGTTCAATTGAACACATATATTTTACCAGTTATAGCAATACACTGCACTATCTATACTAGCAGTCATATCCTAACCAATTGTACCACAATTATACATCTGAATTATATTGGACGTAATGCAAAGAGCAAAAATTGTTACCTATTTAATGGTAAAATGTTAAGTCCTTTTAAAAAAAAGTATTAAAGTGAAAGAGTACCTGTGAAACTTGTGAAAAACTTGCTCATCCCAAAGTAATGTGTATGATGTATTACTGAAGTATTCAGGCATTTGATTGTACAGCCATATGCATGCTGTATTACCAATGTATTGGCATTTTGACGACCTGTTACATTTTATAGGAATGCACTGAATGCATCGTCTCCATGTATTTGCACTTTAATACTATTTGTGACTGTCTACGTGAAAACTGGGCATAAAATGAAAAATTTTGATACTTTTTAAGAAACAAAATGGCACATAAGATAGGGAGAAAAGGGAATACAAGAAATTGAAGCTAAGAAGGAAACCAGGACGAAAATATGATATTTTAGCTGTATAGCTCTCCTATAGAGGTGATATTTTCTGCGAATTCATGTTTTATCTATTGGGGGGGGAGGTTTGGAGTACGATAAAGCTTATGGGTGAAGTATTAAACTTGTGTTCAATAAAGAGTATGGCAGATGTCTTGTAGTCTTGTGAATATGTACACGATGGTAGGTTGAGGTTCCTTTGTGTTTCATAATGTCGCAGAGGCTTTCATTGGCTGCTAGGCTTGTGATCCACATCAGTTGGTACTTGAACCATGTTCGTTGCTAGACTTGTGATCTGTGCCAATATGGGATAGGGTTTTTAAAGAATATAAGATAGAATTAACCACCTTTATTCCTGACATGTAATGTGGTACAGTTAAGTAGGTCACTCACCAGTACTATCTCATCCACAAGTGGTGAGCTTGAGCATGGGACCATCAAACTCTATGAATATTTAAATATAGTAGCATATGATGTTAAAGTATAATTAGAGTGTGACGTACTTGAGCATGCATCTCATGTAGCACTCAATACAAATGTCTCACAGGACTTGTGGCACATTTTCTACATATATTAATGTCTTTAACTGTTTGATTATCACTTAATGTTCTAGCAATATTTACTTACAGTATATTTTGAAGTATGCAAATTGAATTCAGTAATAATTATTGCCACTTTATTGTTATGCTGCAGGGTATGCTTTTTGATGTTTCTAGCAGTAATGGAGGTTGGCTACAATGATCAAGAATGATGATGAGTACAAGACTTTTTGACATTATTTGTTTTGATATCAAACTATCATCCAAATTTTTGTGTACCTGTTTTCCTTTGATGTAATATATTTTTTATTACTAACCAGAATTTGTGTATTGGTGCGCGGCGTTGTCTGGTACAGTATGGTATAGTATGCTGATTGTACAGTGTAGTAAAACCTAGTAAAACACAAGTACACCAATGCTGCTATGTATGTTTTACTATTGAGTGAGCTAGAGTTTACTAGTGGTGGACAAGTATGGTAAAACATGAGTGACACTTGAAGTGTACTGGATGTTTTACCTCATGGTGTACTGGAAAACTTATAGTTTACCTCATGTTTTACTGGACAGTGTAGAGGTAGTAAAACATGTGTAAAACATTTGTGCACAAGTGTTCCGGTTTTAGAGTTTACTGCATGTTCTACTAGGATTTACTGTCCAGTACAACACAGGTAAAACTGAAGTGAATCATTAGTTTACAAATGTTTTACTGATGAGTAAAACGTGGTTGGCAAAGCAGTGAATACTCTCAAAAAAGAAACTGTTCCTTCCCTAACATTGTCCTCAGCAATAACGTCAACCCAACAATCACTGTCACATTAAGCAACAGATATAAAATGATCATAAAACTCTCTCAAACTGTTCGGACTAAATCTGAGTTAGCGCTTTTATATTTTTCCTTAAAAACAAGGGTTAATTAAAATCAGAAATCTCTAGAATGTGTGCATGATACAAGTCCCATGCATGAACATGCTACCTATTTGCAGTGATGTGATCATGTAATATTTGAGTGACGATGATACAGTGAAGTGTTTTTTTGTGTAACATAAAGGCAAGCCAATCCAGTAAGCAAACAAAATTATAAATAAACCCAAGTGGAATACATTGTCTGTTGAGAATCCGATGTGCACATAATCGTATAGTTCGTTGTAAATCAATTTTATTCAAATTTTTGTTCTCTTAAAACACTACTCACATTACAGCTTCAATGGAACATAAATTAGGACTTCACTTGATTCAAGTATTGTAAACCTATTCAACAAAGGTACTATTCATCCATCGAATTGCACTAATATGATACAAATTATTACATCACAGGATGAATATGTATATTCATGGACGTCCAACTGAAAAGTGTTTGCACACCCTGACCACCATACCTAACTAAACCATTAATGTAGCTTGCTAAATGGATTGTACACGTACTAAGATATATAGAGTTTATCTGGATGTTTGGATTGTGGAAGCAGATGATAGCATAGACAGCTTAAATATGACTCAGACAATTTAAAAAAAAGTAACTTAGTTGATTTCCGCATATGGAAAGGAAGTAACGGGTTTTGAAAATACACAATCTTTGAACCTTGAAAACTATTTTTTTGGCACTGAAGAGGATGTAAGATGTCATGATAAATACTTTGAAATTCTTTTAGTGACAAATTATCTCGCCCTTATGTCCAGTTATCCATGCAATGCAATATACTGAAAACAAATGCTTCAGATCACTATGACTGTCAATATCAGATCAAATTTTTTAGGATTCCAAGGCATTGATAGCCAATATACACACCACAACACTCTCTCTAGTTACTCAAATCAAGTGTGTAAGTAAAAGCTGCCTCAGTTACCCCAACCACTTCGTAGCAACATGCGTATGCAGTTGTTCCCCCCCACAGATCGGATACGTTGAAAATATTCGGACATCTGTCTTGAACAAAGTGCCAATAGTGATTACCTTTTAGGAGAACAAGTAATCATTGTGAAGGTTACCCAAGCCATCTACCATTTAAAGGAATATAGTGAAGTTTGTGGGGCTGTAGGTGTGTCATTATTCAAATTACAACAGGCATTTAGGCATTGAGCTTTAGTAGAATTATGACGATAGCCGGTTCGCTCTAAAGTAAACACATGTCTGTTTTTGCTATAGGCAAAAGCTAAGAATTGTGTAATTACTCTTCCTTCCAATATGAATTGCTTCTGGAGCCTATATCTCAAATTTTTTGCTGCCGTAAGGATCCTTTTCGCAGAGCAGACCCGCTCACATTTAGTCATTTATAGTGATGGCCAATGAATTTGGTCAGTGTTAGACTTAAAAGCATCAGCACCCATAAATAACCATGTCTGATGCAATATACACCGTAAAAACAGTTTAGTTAAAATAACAAAAAAAAAATTGTTAAAATTCTTGCAACTGAGGTAACCATTTTTTATGCTAAGTTAACAGCAATTAAATTACTGTTATTTTAAGAAAAAATAATTATTTTATTTTACATAATAAAATATAAATGTGTACATGCTTCTATAACAGTTAATTATGCTTATTTTAAATAATAATATTCTGTATTTTAAGAAATTGCAATTGTTAAAATAGGAATATATGTGTGTTACTATAACTATATATTATTCTTTTTTTAAAATAGTTAATTGTGTCTTAAGAAATCCTTGTTGTATATATAAAACTTAGCATATGTTACTATAACAATTTATTATTCTCATTTTGAAAAGATTATATACATTATATAAAATACAAATGTTAAAATAACATTTTGTGTATGTTAGTGTTACAAATTATGTTTTTTGTTATAAAAGTTGTAAATTTTATTTTAAGGAATGTAGCTAATTGTTAAAATAAAAGTATTGTGAATGTTACCACTGTAATTTATAATAGTTATGATTAAAGTACACTTGCTACTATTTTGTATTTTATTGATCAAAATCTTCTTATACAATGAAAAATACACCAATTGCTCTCAGTTAGATGCAAAACATAAAATATCAGTTGAAACAGAAATATACGTTGACGACTTCTTACATAAATGGTCTGGAAGTCCAAATACAAACTCTTGAAAGAACAAACACAAATCTCTACTATTTTTTTCATACTCAAAATTAAATACATAATAAAATGAGAACCACAAAAACAAGGCTTTAGTAAAACTCTTTATGGAACATACAACACTTTGTTCAATAAAAATGAAATACTCGCATCCTCCATCCTCCGTTGCGAACTTTCCAAACCACGGATTATTACGATTAGATACTTCCTTCGCTACAATATCAGGTTGAGCAGAAACCTACACATAAATACATGTATTGGCATTAAAAATGCTCATCATAGGTTTGTAAGCACACACTTGCTTAATATGTAATAGTAAACAAACAACATTTATCACATAAACCAATAAAATTTCAAAAACAATTACTTTAGAGCTGAGAATTATTCAAACTACCTAGCAATCAGCAATATTACTACCTCAATAATTTTCCACCACGTAATATCGTGGAAATAAATGCATATACTATCGAGATTAGCATCTATAATTCACACAGCGATCCTGAAAAATGTTCCATTATATGTACTAAACCATTTGTCACATGCTCATAAATAATCATCAATTTGTTGAATACAAGATAAAAAATGAGCAAATAATTAACCCAGGGATTCATACAGGATTTTGTTCAAAAAAACACTGAGGGAGGTTAAATCTTTGGCTTGTGGGGACACCTTTAATGTTTGTTAGAGAGCACATCAGTTTGGGGGAAATATTGTATTGCACAATGTTAAAAACGGCTGATATTATAAGTACTACTTACATCAAACTCTGCAAACACAAATGCAAAATCTGCACACTGTTCACCTCTCTTGGGTATAACACAAAGAAGCTTGAAAAGTAAGCGCAAGACTTCTTGCTCATCTTGATCAACTGAATGGAAAAGATACATACTAAATTTTGGAACACAACCAACGTAGATAAAAAAACTTACAGTCAGACAAATTTTTCACAACTTCTTTTATGTCCCTTCTTTTCACAGTCTTCGCATAACCAATAATACCTGGCATCCACTTTTGAAACCAGTCAACACCAAAAGTTGAATATAATTCTTTTTTAGAGAGAATTAATTCCAGTTCTTGCACAATCTAAAAACCAATGGAGAGAAAACTAATTGGCGACACTTCACTCGCATATTTCAGTGAAAATGATATTTTTATACGGTGTACTCCACATCTATGAACTGCAGGATTAATGAATTATCCTCATACACGGACCATTTTATTAGCCCAGAAGAACATTTGTATACACCCACATATACTTAAAAAAACTTATGAAATCAACCAACAGTTCCTGGTATTAGAGCCATTCGCAAAATATGTAACGGTTCATGGCACAACACTTTTTGTGCTGGGCATAACATAACTCAATCCACCACAAACACATAGAAGTGGTTAAAATACGGAGCTGCCCTGTTGTGATTTAAGTAAAGAGTTGAGGGGGTGGGCGGAGTGTTAGGCTTCAAGGGGGACACCTTTACTATTTCTATTACAAAGCACTTCAGCTTGGGGGGAGGGGGGTTAGACTTCAAGGGAGACACCTTTACTATTTCTATCACAAAGCAATACAGCTTGCAGGGGGGGAGGGGATAACGGCGTCTTGGGTTGGGATTTCCTCGGTATGAAATGCTGCAATGACGTAATGTCGAGCTTGTAAACTGATAAAACTTTGGATAATGAATTTCTTAGTAAAAGCACAAAAAAAAATTCAATAAATTTGCTCTCAAAAGGTTGGGTGATTATGGGTTGTAATGTATCACGATATTTATTGAAAATATTGCAGTATGACTGTATATTGACCATTTTTTAGAAAACACCTTGTAAATAAGAAATAAATAAACATAGCAGTGAAAAGTACGACAGAAACCAGTATAGAAAAAGACAGAAAAAAAGAGAATGCTGAGCAGAACCGAGGGAAAATAGGATAAAGATAGGGGGAAAATTAAGAGAAAGAAAAGAGGAAAAAAGAAGAAAAAATTGAAGAAAAAAGACAAAAAGAAAAGCAAAAAAGAAAGAGAAATTTAGAAAAAAGAGAGAAAGAAAAAAAGGAGAGAAAAATCGAGAAAGAAAAAAAAAGAGAGAAAGAAAAAAGAGTGAGGAAAAAACCCGGTACCTAGCGGGATTTGAACCTGTTAATTATCATTGGTAACACTAGGTGCTTACCAGGTCAAAAAACTGAATAAGGATCGTAGTCTACTGAATGCTTCAAATATCACACATAGATAGAACTGTATTGTTTATTCTAACCAATGTGAGTAACATCAAAAACTTACAATTGGCGGCATTTTCAAGGCTGGATACTTGTCCAATTTAGAAAGAACAGACATATCACTGCGTAAAATTTCTTTTCTACGACTCATAAAGGTATCCTTCATCAATGACATAACAATATCATTTCGTGGAATTTCTTTCTCCATTTCCTTTCGCAAAGCCTCTTTATTTCGATCACTTGATTCTTCAACACCAGTGCAACAAAGTGTAGGATAACGACTGGCAAGGTTCAAAATTTTTTTAGGACGTCCTCTCTTTACAGGCATTTCTCCTTGTAAACTTGATGTGGTCTTTCTCTTTCGGTTTCTTTCAACATTATATATACGATCCGTAACTTTTTAGACCAAGACCCCTATTATAATTTTTTTTTTTAAATACTTAAAAACAAACAAACACACATTCATGCAAATCTGACTTAGACTTCAAATATTGAACTTAACAAGTTGTGAAATGAAATTGCACTAGATTCCGTAACTCTTGGAATGTGTTTACATTTCTTACTTAATTTAGTGCAAAATATTGATTAAAATTCTATAATAATATTATGTTATTTTTTCCCCAAAGTTAGAAGTAGGGAAAAAATTGAACAATGACAAGTCTTTTGATTTTTTATAGTCACTAGAAGGCCCACAGAGCTGAAAATTTATGACCTAAAAATCTTGTCAAGGAACAACACCTAGCTAGCTCTGTAGCCTAGCTACATTTTAAACCAATCACACTAAAATTGTACTGTTTCACTTCATGTAGAAAGTCGTCCACATAAAAATTAGTAGTAGACACAAAAGATGCAGTAGTATGCTCCTTGGAATAATCCTGAGCAATACGCCGGAGTGTTGCTGTGGCTAAGAATGGTGAAGAAGTAACGCCAAATGTAACTTTCGTCATTCTCCAGTGAAGCCTTTAGTGACCAGTAAACCTTCTATATGGCCCTATACTTATAACAACTGTTGTCATGGGCATGAACCGCGACTGGCCGCGAGCGGTCAGTGAATTTACAGAAATAAAGTGCCATGGGTAGTATCGTTTCTTCGGAATGTTCGTTGAGGTTGCGTTTGACCCGCACAACTTGAATTGTTAAATTCTTCCAAATTGATTTAACTGTGATTCTAAATTGCCTTCATTAGTTGTCACTTCTCATTAAAAACTTACCTGTGTTTCTTATTTTCTTTTCTTGTTTACTTCGAAGGATGTTACGTACAATGTAGTATTTTATGTTATAGATCAATTGATGCTTATTTTCACCAAGGCATTAACATCATTAATTGAATACTCATGAATGTATAAAGCAGTTAATTTGATACCACATTCTATGATATGTTTAGGTCCTTGTCTATTGGAAAATCTTACAGAAAACATGATACAAAACAGAAGTTTCAACATAAACCGTCATGATATATGGACAATTTATCAGAACTGTTCCACAACATTTCTAGAGTATCAAACTAATTGTACTGCTACTAGATGGTCTACTAATATAATATTGTTCAGCCCTAGGTTAGGTGTGGGTGGGCAGCTCTCCAGAACAACGATCTCCGAGTAACGACGCCACCAATTGTGGGTTATATTATGTGGTCAAGGACAGTCTCCACTGCAATGCCACCAACTACGGGCTGGCAAGTTCAATTACTGCGATCAAGGTAAGCCACCAGAGACTCGGACAACTATTACTCAGAAACTTTGACGACCACTGCCACCAGAGTTCCTCCGACTTGCTAGTCTTCCCCCAAAGTCTAAATTCGGTGGACTAACTAAATCTAATGTAGGGAACTAACTGATACGTAGGCGGGTTTGAGTTTATATGGCTCAAGACCCGCATGCGCAAAGGGGATATGAAATGGGGTCAACCGGAAATCCGGGGCACAAAATAAGTATGCATACATAATAATATAACGAAGTGCAACACCAGAAATACAGTTGGCTAATATGTAACACACTGCTTACAAACGAAATGATTATGTAATGACAGACACACACACACAGTTCCAATTATATCTCTGTTCTCTGTCTTCTCTTCTAACTTCTCTTCTCATCTTCTCTATTTCCATCTCTCCGCCCACATTAGGTATCTGCTATATTTACAACAAACAACAATAGAGATCAAATGAAATATAATTTATCTTTTTGTATGTATAATTATGTATGTATTAATATATTCATAGTTTTAAAAGTTTAAAATGAAATTATTTTCATTGAATGCACATGACATCTATATTCTTTGTTTACATCTATGTATAATATGAAATATGTACACCTGTAATCCACGTAGATGTATAAATAATAGGCTTACAATAATATTTCTATTTCATTTAATTGTTTGTCATTCTTACATACAGCTCACATAATAACATCTTTATTTACATGAAGTATGATATATATTTTACAAATTATTGTATATAGATTCTACTACTTCATATGTTACACTAACTCCAAGGATGTACATTAATGGCACGAACTATTTTCTAATGACGTGGGAATTAGTAGACATCATAACTGATCTTTATATGGTAATGATCACTCCCACTCCAACTAATGGCTACGGAGAAAGAATAACACAATTGTCTGCTATTACATTAGGTTTGTATGACAATGTTGCATACAATGTAACAATATCTCCTGGAACACATTCAGACAACATCGATAAGCAATTTACTATAGGTAACCTACTTAATTGATTGGTGGTAGAAAATAATTAACCTGCTTTTTCAGGTCATTGTGGCTTCTTGAGAAATACCTCTACTGTACAGGTATTACATTACAACATATCAAAATCTGGAATTACAACAGCTTTTGTGAGGTGTATCTTTAGTTTAGTTGAATACAGTGAAACTATAGAATGTGGAATTGATAAAATGTGGACTGACACTCCATGTGAGAAATGTAAGTAGTTTTTTAATGCAGTATCTCCTATGCATCATTACATCTAATCCTTGCTACTAATTTTGTTTTTTAAATGATGCTTTTTGTGCTAATTATTTTGCTCACTCTGCCAGATCCAGCTGGCATACTTGACCATGTGTGCCAGCACCGTGGTTTATCTATAGCACTTGGTACCACTTGCTATAGATAAAAATGCAGTGCTGGCATCATGTTAGGTTGCTGACACTTGTCCAATTGTCAACAGATGAGTCAGCAGCTGGGAAGCCATAAACCCAGTTGCAGATCACCACTGGTTTTTCTTAATAAATATTGATTCTATTAAGTATAGCATAAGGACCACATATTGTTCCTTTCAGCATGTGGATAAAAAAAATCCGCGGATGTGTGTTAGTCAAGACTGCATTACCTTAAAACAAACAAAGCCTCTCCACTCCACCCCCCCATTTCAACAAAGAGTCATGTTTATTTACACAAAAAAAAAGTTTGTTATTATAGTGTTGCTCTTGTTATTTGTTGTTTTCTAATCTATCTTGATTGAATGGCTTGTTATCAACTCAAAGTTAGACTAAGCTATGAACCAATACAATGCACTAGATTCCGTAACTCTTGGAATGTGTTTACATTTCTTACTTAATTTAGTGCAAAATATTGATTAAAATTCTATAATAATATTATGTTATTTTTTCCCCAAAGTTAGAAGTAGGGAAAAAATTGAACAATGACAAGTCTTTTGATTTTTTATAGTCACTAGAAGGCCCACAGAGCTGAAAATTTATGACCTAAAAATCTTGTCAAGGAACAACACCTAGCTAGCTCTGTAGCCTAGCTACATTTTAAACCAATCACACTAAAATTGTACTGTTTCACTTCCTTTTATCCACATGTCTTATATAACTAACAGCAATACAGTTTATGAAAGATAAATCTTTGAAAAATACCATGTTGCTGTATAAAAATTCTTGGCAAAATCTTGCAAGATCATACCTTATCTGCTTATGTATTACAAGATTTTCCAAGATAAGATTTTTCTTCAATAATCTTGGATGGTGAAGTTTCTAGAGTATCCCAAACAATCCATGATTTTAAAGATATTTTACAAGATTTATCTTGAATATTCTCCCAATTATCAGGTACACAGAATCTTGAAATATTATACATGATCCTGAAATATAACGTGGGGATTGTTTAATCCATGATCTTGTTGGTTTTATATTGTATGGATCTTGGAATACTATGCAAGATCTTTTATATTTCTTTCCATGATTTATATGGATTTTCTTTTCATAATCTTAGGAGTTTGATTCTTGTAGATCTTGATAATGTGAGTTATCTTAGATTTTCTACCCATGTTATTGAATGTTTTGTTACTTACGAATCTTGAAGAACTATGCAAGATTTCTCGTGTATCTTCCCATGAGTTATCTTGGATAGTCTATGCATGATTTGTTCCCTTCAGTATCTTGAAGAATTATGCACCGATCCATTGTATATCTTTCACGGCATATCTTGCCTTTCTACCCATGATCTTAGATGTTTTCTTGCTTAGATCTTGAAGAATTATACAAGATTTCTCTCATCTTTGATCAGTTTTCCACTGCTGTGGTATTTCAAAAAATAATACCACACTTATTTCAGTATTTAAAAATGACTCGGCTGTATTAAATATTATGCTTGTCTATTATTACTAGTAATGGCGATGATGGTGTGTATTTATGAATAATTCATTAGCTGCGTGGTTGGCAAAGCAAAGTAAAGCTGTGCTTGATTGGTAAGGCATTGTCAGTGATAATGAAGGTTAGTCGGCAGAGCAGACTGCACTCTGGTATTAATATTGGTGGGGGGGGGTGCGAAGGGGGGGGGGTTAGGGCTAGCGGATGTCTATTCTTCATGTGTTACTTGCACTCACCCAAGTAAGTTTATTGTGCATGTCATTTCTTGTCTACACGCACAATTAAACCAGACTCATGTAAACATGCAATGAATATGGTTAACATTACAATATGAATGCACATCAGCACTGTAATGCATGTATTACAAACTAGATTTATACTATAACGTCTTCTTTTAATGTTTTGTAATGTGCAAACCTCTTACTAATTATGTTTAGTGGTGTGCATACATCTTTACATTAATGGTGCGTACGGCTTCATACATGATAGTAACGGTATCTAATTTACTTAGATATTATAACAAGAAAGCAAATGTTTTATAGCAGACCATACCGACAGTTTCTGTACTGTAGTTACTGTAGTAATTTGCCGAATGACAAGTGTTGATATGCCCTTTGTTTGACACATACTCACGACTTGGGATACTCATAAAAGCTTTGTACTAAACAGATGCTACAAAAGTTAACGAATCTTTATCTATTTAAAAATGCATCCCAAAAAATTCTGTTTTTATAACCTTGCGTGAAATCAGACTTGTATAAATTATTATTATTTAACTCCATTGCAAAGTTCTACAATAGAAGTTTTATTAAGAGTGTTTGTATGTATGAACATAAATATAGCAAAGCTCATCTAAGAATTAATATATAAAGAATGATAAATTCAATGCTGCACAGAACATATATTGGCATTCTATAGCAATAGTTTAACTATTTAGATCATTGAAGATAGTAAATTATTTTCAGTCCAGATGTTAGTTATTACAAACTAGTTACTGTGCAATGTAAAACTAACCCATGGTCAATCAATTCTCTTGTGTAAACTAATTGGGATAGACTGTCAAAAAGAATTTTTAATCCTTAAAGTTCTAGTCTATACCACATAACATACTAGTTAAAAATATTATCTTATACTAATTGAGTAGTCCTGCATGTTTTTGTGCTAATCAACTTGTAAGTGGGTGTGGGTGTGTGGGCATGTGTGTGAGTAAATCAGCTATGTAGTCCTGGTATTTACAATGTTTACTTTACTAAAGTGACTACTTAAGGTGACTGCAGTACGTGAAGTGCATAATTAGATTCAAGCAATCCTCAAGTTACCGTCATCATCATTGTCTTTACTGACACACAAGCATAGATTTATGCACTTTAAAAGAAATACAAGTACCTGCACTTCTAAACTCTTGTTCAACTACAGTTTTAAGAGCAAACCAATGTTACCTTACTAGTTACTGATAGGTAGGTAAGGCCTTCTTTATTAAAATGTAACTATGGGCTTTAAACATGTGTACGATTTGGTATGGCCATGTCCCCAATTTGGTAAAGGGTCTGACTATGCCAGACTAGCTGAAGGTGGTGTGTAGACTCGTGAAATAAAAAGAATAACTGTAACAGATGGCTGGCCAGATTCAATGCTATTGCACGTTCGTAAAACTAATTGTTATATTTATTAGGGCTTCAAGATGACTGATGTTTTTAATAAATTCATTATCTTCAGTATTGCAGCCATATTGTTTTGTAGTTATTTTAATATTAGATTTAATAGTATCATTAATATGCTTTAATATTATATTTAACTGTTGACTTTAAATACGCAGATGGTGTACTTAGTGGTGTGCATACATCTTTACATTAATGGTGTGTGCGGCTTCATTCATGATAGTAACAGTATCTTTAATTTATTTAGATATTATAACAAGAAAGCAAATGTTTTATAGCAGACCATACCGACAGTTTCTGTACTGTAGTTACTGTAGTAATTGCCAAATGACAAGTGTTGATATGCCCTTTGTATGGTATACCATGACACATACTCACGACTTGCGATACTCATAAAAGCTTTGTACTAAATAGATGCTACAAAAGTTAACGAATCTTTATCTATTTAAAAATGCATCTCAAAAATTTCTCTGTTTTTATAACCTTGCGTGAAATCAGACTTTTATAAATTATTATTATTTAACTCCATTGCAAAGTTCTACAATAGAAGTTTTATTAAGAGTGTTTGTATGTATGAACATAAGTATAGCAAAGTTCATCTAAGAATTAATATATAAAGAATGATAAATTCAATGCTGCATAGAACATATATTGGCATTCTATAGCAATAGTTTAACTATTTAGATCATTGAAGATAGTAAATTATTTTCAGTCCAGATGTTAGTTATTACAAACTAGTCACTGTGCAATGTAAAACTAACCCATGGTCAATCAATTCTCTTGTGTACACTAATTGGGATAGACTGTCAAAAAGAATTTTTAATCCTTAAAGTTCTGGTCTATACCACATAACATACTAGTTAAAAATATTATCTTATACTAATTGAGTAGTCCTATGTTTTTGTTCTAATCAACTTGTAAGTGGGTGTGGGTGTGTGGGCATGTGTGTGAGTAAATCAGCTATGTAGTCCTGGTATTTACAATGTTTACTTTACTAAAGTGACTACTTGAGGTGACTGCAGTACGTGAAGTGCATAATTAGATTCAAGCAATCCTCAAGTTACCGTCATCTTCATTGTCTTTACTGACACACAAGCATAGATTTATACACTTTAAAAGAAATACAAGTACCTGCACTTTTAAACTCTTGTCCAACTACAGTTGTAAGAGCAAACCAATGTTACCTTACTAGTTACTGACTGGTAGGTAAGGCCTTCTTTATGTAAATGTAACTATGGGCTTTAAACATGTGTACCATTGGATAGTTTACAAGGCCTTTCTCCCTGAAGCGAGTTCCCCATGACCAACGTGGTGTAGAAGATTCTTAAAAGGGTAAGACCAACTAGCTGGTATCCATCTGACACAGACATGGAGTAAGCGTTGGTCAACAGGTTGCTTACCATATGTTTTCCCATTTCAATATACTGTAAGCCCTCAATTTTACAACAATCCAGACCCTCTGCAGCTTGTCTTCGAGACAGGTCCTAGTTTCAAGTACCCTGAGCTAGATAGAATAAGTGAACGTGTGAGATTTAGCTATAATTTAATGATTCAAGTTGAACTGATTACAGATGTGAAACATAGGGAAAGTAAGAATGAATTTGAAAATCATGAAAATAATGCTAGTTTTCGACGAACGTCAATGCAAATTTACGGCAGTGTAAAATATAATATTGAGCATGGCAGTTAAAAGCATTAATGAAAGTGACCACCATAGAGCAGCAAAGCTTGTGGCTCTTACCACATGCAGATTGGTTTGATGTTGACCAATAAGGTATTACCACAAAGGAGCAATTATGTCTTAGAAATGTTCTGAGAGTAATTGTACTCCTATGAAACCACATCAATGACTTCAAAAAAAAGTCAGCTAGACTACAAACATACGTCTAAACTGCTTACATCTCTTCAGTTCAAACACACTACGTATATGGTGAAAAAAATCTAAAAGAAATTTCTGGAACAAGAGAATTATTTCAAGGCAATGATAATTACTGGACGAGTGCAGTAAGTGAGCTAATTTAGGTCACAAAGTGACCAGTTTATCTCTGACACAAATAATGGTTCTCAAATTAATGCCCGTTTTATCTATGATCAAAGGCACATGTGCCTTAATTGCATTCATACTGTTTGCTACCAATATACCTACCCTTCATGTACACAAACTTTTACCTCAATTGATGAATAACATTAGTAAGGAACAGAGTGCAGAGGTTTATAGGTTTTATGAGTGTCAACAACACACTTACAGTTTAAGCTATATGCATACACAGATATGTGTAGGTAAGTGAAAACAAAATCATTGCCATACGTGAACGTGGGAATTACACAACAAAGTCCCCAGGAGAGCTAAAATGTGAACATGTTTAGGACACATTAACCTAAATTATCGGGTGTATTTTAAATGAAGTAGTTTCATTCTAAATATTTTCAGTTTGTTTAAAATACACTACTTCACAACCTTTATACCATGTGACGAGAGTTACCTCAAATTTGAAATGGGAGCAAGTTTGGACGAGTTTTATCTCCACATACGTGAGTAGTTCTGTTGAAGAAATAATAATGCTGATATTACTCTTCACACGACTGATCCAAACGATGTATGTACATAATTAAAGGTAAAAGCATAATTTCAGTGATTTGTAGAAAAAAATATAAACCAACATCTCAAAGCTGATCTTGAATCAAATGTACATGCATCTCCCCTGCACCTACCATCACCTGATTTCACTCACGTGGGTTGAACAGCAGCGTCAAGGTAGTTTAGCATTATGCTGAGCTTTTTAGGAAAAGGAGCCAACAGATTTCTGTAAGCAGCACATCTTGAGAACTAGCTGGTAAATTGCCTTATTCAGTAATGCTGAAATTGGCATGTGAACCATGAACATTTAGTCAGCTGGAGGATGCTGACTAGATCCCACTAATAAACCAACTTATAAGTCAATGCCAAATCCTGTGTGGTATTTATTTTTATTAAAGTAAAAATTGATATGGTAGAACCTCCCTTATCCAGGACCTTCAAGATAAGAGGATCTCCCTTGACCAGCTATTAAAATAAATTAAACTGAGCAGCCACTTAATCAATAATTGCTAGAACTCAGTCTTTACAGCATAAACTACTTATGAGGCCTTAGCAAAAAAACAACAAAAAAACTAGTCTTGTGATTCTATGCTACTTGGAGGTATTTTGATGAATAAATTTTGTTTTTTTTAAATACATGTAATGTGGTTTTATCTATTCTTCTGAGATACTGGCAATTCTAAGTTAAGCAGCACATCTTGAGAACTAGCTGGTAAATTGCCTTATTCAGTAATGCTGAAATTGGCATGTGAACCATGAACACTTGGTCAGCTGGAGGATGCTGACTAGATCCCACTAATAAACCAACTTATAAGTCAATGCCAAATCCTGTGTGGTATTTATTTTTATTAAAGTAAAAATTGATATGGTAGAACCTCCCTTATCCAGGACCTTCAAGATAAGAGGATCTCCCTCTACCAGCAATTAAAATAAATTAAACTGAGCAGCTACTTAATCAATAATTGCTGGAACTCATGTCTGCATGACTTTCATCTTCTGGGGGGGCGCTAAAAAACACAAAATTCTGCCTTTCCCCCTGTTGACTTACTGCTACCACTTGTTCAAACTCACGACCCATGATCTCAAACTTTACTTTTGCAAATGGTCTACGGATCATCTGGCCATTAGCCATCACCAAATTCTCATGGGTGCCCAGATAATGGCTTTCGTCTACTAAGTCTTGTGAGACCATTGTCAGCACGGCTCCCGAGTCAGGCAAGATCATGCAATATTTCCCGTTGCATTTACCTTTGAACTCAATGAGGGAGTTGCAGTTGGAAGCAACCACCTGAGTCTTAGGCTGATACTTTGGGGTTTCCAGACTTCTCATCGATTTTAACATTTTCAACACGGGACGTTTTATCTACTCTCAATGGGCATTCCGGTGCCTTATGACCGGGGGTGTTACAAACATAGCAAATGACAGGGTGTTGGCTCTCTGGCTTTTTACAGTCAAAGGCTTTATGACCCAGACTATGACATTTAAAACATCTGACACTTTCACCACTACTACTACTATTATTACGGTCATACCTGTGTCTACCCCTCTCATGGGAATTTTTCACACCAGTGGTTTTGAGAATAGCAGCTACCTGATACAGGTCTTCATACGTGGTAATATCATGACTATCAAGCAGACATTTTTCTTGTGGGCTCAAAGTGGCACGAAAACTATATATAAACTATAGTAACTATGGTGTGAGGTAACTGTTGCAAGTTAGTGCAATGTAAGACTAAACGGTCCCTCAAATCCCTCAAATGGTTAAACCTACTTACAGAAAGGGGTAACACAATTGAAAATCGGGGATGTTTATTTATTGGCGAGCGAGCGAAGCGAGCGAGACACTATCAGGGTTAACGCAATCGAGATTTCGCTATATTTATTTATTTATTTATTTATCTATCTGTCTATATTCCCTATCAGGGCCAAATAATTTGTCAGTCACCTCCCATTTTTGCAGTCCCAATTTACTAACTAAAGCAGTTCTCAATTCATTGTAATCACATGATTTCTCACATACAAACCCTCGAACTAACTTTCTCGCCTTGAGTGTTATTTTCTTTAACAATATTCTTTTCCACTCTTTCCTGGGGACATTAAGATCACCCAGATCAGCCTCCAAACTGACTACATAAGAATGTATTTCGTCTGTGTCTCTGTAAGATGGGATTGAATTGATCTCTCTTTGGGAATAATCTGACAGTTACGAGAATTTGAATCCAACAAAGATGTTGCTAATGACTTAATCAGAACTTTCATGTCACTATTTGACATTTCTTCCTCTTCCCCATACTCTCTGTCTCATTCTCACTCACTTCTCCTTCCTCTTCTAATTCCCAGTCTCCCACCCTATCCAACATAACAGGACAGACTCCCTTCCCCTCGCTCTACGAGGACTTATAGGGCATGCACCATCAGAAAGGTCACCCCTTTTTCTTTCTAACACCTTGGGTTCAGATTTTACACTTCTCCTACTTACACTACGAACTCTTCTGGGCATGCTGCGGCTCTTCCGCGAGCCGTCCCTGGGCTTACTAGGCTTTCTCTCAACCACACTCGATAATGGGGACTTAAAAGACAAGTCATCAGTCACAGTATCGCCCTCATCCATGCTCTCAAAAGCTTCAATCTTATCACTGTTATCACAAACTGAGCTCTCACCTACTGAGTAGTACTTAGACTTCACCTTGCACTCTCTAGCCAGCAGTTTCCTTTCGCCTGTGCTGACGTTCACTTGAGTTTACTCCAGAAAGATCCTGTAACCGAGTCGAATCTGCAATCTGTGAAACACAAATCGCAAAAAGGAAGAAAAACAATCAGATAAGCACAAAAATAAATTGGGAAACAGCGAAATACAATAAAATAAATGACAACACAACACCAAAGTTTGTAGCCAAATACAGATCCAACAGAGGTTGCCGCGACAAGTTGTAGAGTCTCCAGCCAGAGGTATTAAGCAGTGGAGGGGACCAGTGTGTCTAGGCTTCCCAGTGGAAATAGCTTCCCGATGACGCAGGGCAGAATCGCGACTTCAGTGAGGAGTGGTAGATCCAGACGAAGCACCGCTGCCGCCAGTTGTGGGGAGATAGCTTGAACGCTGCCACCAGAGTTCCAATCAATTAAGAGCAACGACTAAGAACTGAACTCACACACACGATGACAACCATAAATACAAAAATAAGACCACACCTACAATTGACACAAAAAAGCTCTGAACATCCTGCTCTAGAGCGTTAGGTTCACGCCTAGAGCAGGCACATGCACGCACACCAAAGTCCACAAACATACGTACAATAAATCAAAACCTAATTAACACATTGTCCTTTCACACAAACTACATGATATGATACACAACAATAATTCCGACACAAAAATGCATTTTCTGTTCCATAAGTTCTTTGTTCTCTTCTCTTTCTTTACTTCTCTTTCTTTCTTCTCTCTTTACTTGCGAGGGGTGGCCCCACAAGTAGAACTTGCAATTCTTCTTCGTAATATGGTGTTCTTGTTTCATCATAATTGAAAACCCTACAAATTTTCCATTAAAAAATAATCACACTACTGTGCTTGCATTGATCAAGAAACAAGTACTAGTTACCGTTGCAGAGTTGATCTGGAGGCATCCTCAGGAATTGTAAACATCTCCCCACCATTCCCAACAAAAACTTGCTGTTTCCCAGTTGACAATGGAGACTCTTGTTGGACTTTACACATGCTGGATTACAAAAATAGCCATAAGGCAAGTAAGTAGCAGTTAATTACTATTTCACTAACTATAATACAAAGAACTATGCACTAACAAGCTAGGTGAGCAATTTATCTACTCAACTAATACATACTTTTTCCTGGTCTTTGGTAGTAATTGGAGTAGCACACTATAACAAACCAAAAAGTGGTGTGACTTGTACGTGTAATGGTTGAAGTACAATGTAATTTTACTATGAGTCATGGAATAAACATACATGAAGGTGAATCAATGTATATTCCAAATGTATAACACAAAACAATAATTAAATTACAATAGGTTTACGCTTACCTATTTTCCGTTGAAATGAAGAGTGTCATTACTGATTTTCTACATAAATAAAATCAATAAAATAAATACAGCCATGGAATTTGGATTTAACTCACAGTTGTTTGGAGTTCAAAGTCGCATGCCGAAATCTATAGACAAACAAATCAAGTGAAAAAAAAAAGCTTTACGTACTAGTTCAATAGCAATTTACCTCACAGACTGCCTCATCTCTGCTTTGCTTTCTTCAGTACCAATATTACCCGATTCTTGTTGAACCACAACTCTGTAGGGAGAGAATGTAATAGTTATTGTATTTTTCTGTCTTTACTTTATTAAGAAACAAATGTATATACAGTATAGCAGTACACTAAATCAGAATATCTCAGAAAACACAAACAACACATCAGCATCAAGTTATTTTCCACTAAACAATAATAACAGAATTATAAAGCCTGAGAGTGAAATATCTAGCCATACCACTCAGCTAAGTGTATTAAGTGGTTTATTCTACAATTCAGATATCTTCACATGTTGTAGTTTGTATGTAGTTAAACTCTAGAGTTTCCCACACCCCAGTTGATATTTTAGCAGCTGTTCTATGAGCTAAGTGAGTTACTCAAGATAAGTGCCTAACAATAACATTGTGAAGGTATATTCCAATGTATTCCATGCTAGATATCATAACACTTTGTTTTAGATGAGTTACCTCACACTGTATTGAGCAAACTCATTACCCTCTAAAATAAGTAGTTAAAGCAACCCCTCCCTACCTCTTAAATAGCAAGTACCCTCCACAAAGTGGCTCTTGACATATTGCAAAGTACGGATGCAATAGTATAAGTTACATTAATTAAATGTTATCTTCAACCACGCTTTCTTTTTTAGTCATAGAGTCCCTTTAACTCCTTTGTCTATCTCTCCTACTTCTGAGTCTCTGTCCTTTTATCATGATTGTGAACTAGGGCTTCACATAACCTTTGCCTTCTCTTTGGTACTTTACCCTTCTTTTGGACAGTCTCCTAGTGGAGGATTCCACAAGCTTCTTAGTTACAATTAATCGCCTTATAGCCTTCTCTGCCTTCTATTTCTTACTTTTGCCCTCCCTTTTGAAACATATTCAGCCTTTCCACAAGGATTCCACCAGCTGAATGTGACAACACTACACCTATTCAGGTAATGACAAGCTTATCATGGTTAAGCTCATGAAATATTCAAGAATACAAACCATTTTCCATTACTGACACTCACATGATTATATAGGTTCCCCAGCCTTTACAGCTCTCTCTCTCTCTATCAGCTGGGAGGGTGTGGGAAGCCTAACTGGTGCAATTTTACCAACTTTTTACACCTCCTGAGTTACTAGCTTTAGTGCACACTAACTGCTGTGAAGATATCTAGTGTAGAAAAAATCACTTATTACACTAATCAGAGTGGTGGCAAGATATTTCACTCTCTGGCAGTATTTTGACTCCCCTTTGGCTCATGAAAATATATTAACCTTGAAATATTACTTCATACCACACTCAGAGTCATGTAATAAGTATTGTATATGTAATATACATTATCAGGCTATATAATGAATAATTAATGTAATACATTTTAGGACTAATCAGGAACTAGTGAATGTAAATAAAATCTTTTAAGCAATATTGTAGGCATTTACATTATACTTACTTTGGTTTAATTATACTCATATCTTTCATATGAATTACTTTATAGAATAGTACACCTATAACTATGCCAGCAGTTGCAAACCCAAGAAATAAAAAAACCATAATAGCTCCTATGATGCTATATATTGCATTGCTGCTTCTTGTGATAGGAATAGAAGTCGTTGTTTCAGTAAACATTGATGTAGAAACAGTGTAGATTGATTCTGCCGTTGGTTCAGTTTGCCTGACTTCTGGCACAGTTCCAGTTCCTAGTACTGATACATTGATAATGTCATTTGTAGTAGTAGTAGTAGTATCTCCATTTTGAGGAGGAACAGTCAATTGAGATTGTAGCCTTATTACCCCATTCTGATAAAAACAAGATACTTCAGCTCCAGCATTATTCGCCACTATTAATATTGATGCTATGTAAGGGGTTTTTCCCACAAAAATTCCTTGCTCAGCAATTTTGTAAGTACTTGCTGATGCAATTCTGTGAACTCCAAGACTATCCCCTGATGTAAATAAAAGGGGTGTTCCTCTATTGGCTTGCATCAGCTGTGAAGAATAACCAGTCCCACAAATAAAGATGTATGTTGTTGTGTTTCTCACACTGATGAAACATAGTCCAGTATTATTTCAACTTTAACAACTCACTAATTGACTATGACATTCACTATACTGAACTCTAATGTTTGAGCAAATTATCACTAGTGGAAAATATTAAAGCACACCCACAGCCAAATACATAATGAAGAAATAAAACAGACTGAGAGTTTAAAATGGTAAGTATATAATTTTGTAACTTCTAATATTGACTCATGCCTCTGAATATACGCTACAGATAAAATAAAATTGAGCAAATTTGAAATGAATCCATTGAATTTTTCTGGCATGTGTTAGATTCTAGTGACTCTTGTATCAATTCTGAATTCTCTCTGCAACTTGTATCTGTAGGTGATGGTGACAATGACATATTGCAAAAGCTTTCATCACTATTATAACCATTCAACTGGATAGGATGAGAATTTTTATTTTTTTCTTCAATTCCCAATCTTTGTTTCTTTTGTGGTGTCTCCTGTACTACATGAGTACTATCAATCTTTCCTCCATCAGACATATCACTTCCGTATAATTTGATTTTCGGCTACTTCATCTTGTGAAGGCAAGTGCATCTCTTGTAAGCTTCTTTTTCTGTAAACTTCCAGACGTGCAATATTGGCCCTAGTCTTGACAATCTTGCCATTCCTTGATAACTCATACAACCCCTTACTCATACATCTATTGACGATGTATGGTCCTAGCCATGTAGGCTCAAGCGTGCCACCTTTTCTCTGCTTCTGAGCAGTATTCTCCGGAAGTGCCTCTGTCCCTACGTTTATAGTAGCCACTTCATGTTTTCTTTCATAGGTATTTTTTTGTTTTTCCTGTGCTTTAGTTATATTGATCTCAACTTCATTGAATACTTTCTTTCTTGATTCAAGTAAGGATTCCATGACCTCATCCAGCTTCTCTTCATCACTATTTTCTTCCTTACATGCTTGGAGGCTATCACTGTCAATAGGTAGCCTCATATCTTGCTGAAAAGCACGTAGTAAGGTGAATGTTTTGTTGAACCTTGAAACGATGCCCGATACCCCATGAGTACGCAATCAATTTTGTCATCCCAATCACTTTGCTCTTCAATAAGAAAATTGATTTTTAATATGGAAACTAAAATGATTGTTAAAATGTATCTGAAATTAAAGTATGCTCAATTTTTTGGTTTGGTAATGTTTTGGAGTCCGATAATGCAAATTATTTTGAAATCTGTGTTTATTATGACAAATGCAGCTGTTAAATTACAACTTACGGCATTTAGATTTACCTGAGGGTGGTAAGCACTTGTAATTTGGTGGTGAGTTTTGGTGATGGAGTACAGTTCACTGGACAATCTATTAATAAATTCCCTTACCTGGTCAGTAATCAAAATATGAGGGCAACCAAATCGACACATTACCTATGAAGAAAAAAACATGTAGCTAATTAACATATTTAAAGAATAACAAAAAAAATTATTGAATAAATGAATTTGGAGATTCCAACTGCATGCTTCGATGGAAGAGGGGCTGCTTCTTCCCACTTCGAAAAATAGTCTGTTACTGTAACTATATATTTATAACCCCTTGTGGTTTCAGGAAGTGATTAAATTCATTCCCATTTTGGTAGAATAACTTGGGTTTGACTGGAATAGGGTGGAGTGTACCTACTGACTTCTTCAGCTTGTTTTGACGCTGACAACAATCACATGACACCACCTAAGTGACCTAGTGCCAGGTGAGCAGTCATGTACATCACAGTTCCTGGAGGCCAAAACTTGTTGGACACACAGAGCCAATCATATCCAATGACATGAATTATTATAATTTTTGTAGGAAAAGGGTGTCTTGTAGATCCTGTTTCTTTAGAAACCTTTCCTTCATTAGCTGTCTATAGCAGTAATATGCTTATCTGGCAGCCATTCACCTCTTTCTAGTATCCCTTGATCAACTTTGGCATCCTCAGCATCTTTTTCCAGTACTCCAATCTATTATAAGATAATGATTCAGTCATTCTCGGCTGAAATAGCTAATTATAATAATAGGAATTTTTTCTCTTTTTTACAGCCAATATTTTAATTGTAACTTAACCCGACATTTCGACTTCTTGCCAAAGTGCTCTTCAGGGGTCAAGTGAGATCGAACTCTCCATGGTGATATAATAACACAAAGTAAACAGCAAGATTTCTGGAGGGCACGCTTACTGTTTAGTATAATGTAGAGCCAAACAAACTTGGTAGTGCAGAGACACCCAATGGGGTGTTTTCAAAAGTTGCATATGTAACATACCGAGCTTTCATAACTCAAATATTTGTGTATTGACTTTTAATACAGTCATCATAACTAGAGCACTTTTATTCCTGCAACTAGATTATGTATGTATACGAGTATTGTGTATGCATACACTTCCCAGTCCACTCTGCCTTGCCTACTGTGTCCTCTATCGTGAAGCATCTATCACATGCTAAATACACTATTTCTCTTCCGAAAACTTTGCCAACAGTGATACTTCACTATTGAATCAAGACATCAATAAGTAAATTACAGCTACTAACTGATTGGAGCATGTTCTTATTATATTAGTATAGTTATTATAATATAGCATGGGTGAAGAAATAAAAATATATTGCTTAGAGCAACTAACTATACAGAGTAATGTGAACAACCCGTAATAAGGATAAATGCAGCTATTGCCTTTAAAATATTCAAAATTAGGGCAAACATACTTTGTGTCAAGCAACAATAATGTGTAGAGGCTGACAAATTTGCTTGCACTTAGGCACACTGAGGATTAACATGCCCAATGAATATACACTAAAAATGGGAGTATTAAAGTATAGTCTAAATTTCTTTTACCATTTTAATTTTTAGAACATAAATTTTATCTTTGCTATGTGCCTGAAATTTCCTCACATAATTTTGAGACTTCTAAGCATTGCTGGCACATTCAAATTTCTTTAACTGAGATGAGGGTGGTAAAACAGTTTCGATACAAATTATATTTTTTTCATAGTGACATTTTATATTATTAAATTGAGAGATATACACTAATATTTAAACATGGATGTACATTGCTCAACATTCTAGCTAACAATGAGGGGGAAAATTCTTGTAGTGTAAAGACCAAGTAATACTTCGAAGGAAAAATGAATGAAATAGAATGTAGAAAAATGTGACAGTTATACATATGTTTTTTTCTTTCATTGCATATATACTTATTTCATTTAGTAGCACATGAGTATTTTATTTTACTCTTCATCAGACATTAGCTACTTTCTTAAATTTTATTTCTGGTTTCAAATTCAATTGCATATTTCAAGCTTCTGTTTTATATATAATTTCAGACATGCAATGTTAGCTCTGGTCTTGATGATCTTGTCATTTCTTGAAAACTTATATAAACCCTAACCACACATCTGCTGATAATATATGGTCATAGCCTTACAGGCTAAGCCTTGCCACCCTTTTCGTTCTTCTGAGCAGTATCTTCACATCGAATTCATGCTTTGATAATAGGTATATTTTAAGTTTTCCTGTGCTTTAGTTATATTGAATGCAACTCACTACCAATCGCCGTTGATCCTGTCATTCCAGTAAAGCACCTCTATTTATGTCAGTTACAGTGATAATATTGAATCAAGACATCAATGGTGGGTATTTGTAAATTACAACTACCTGCAGTGCTGCCTATGCTACTAGTGCCCAATACACTATAGTCACACTCTCATTGCCCACATACCTAAAAAGTTACCTCTGTCCCAATGTTAATTCTTATCTAATTTATGTTTCAATCATCGGTAATTTTTTCTTGTGCTTTAGTTTTATTGATTTCAACTTCATTGCAAAATTTCTTGTTCAAGTAAAGATTTAATGACCCCATCCTGCGTCACTTCCTCCCCATTTTGTTCCTCACATGTTGGAAGGCTATCACTGTCAATAGGTAGCCTAACGACATTCATTAGTATACGAGGTCAGTGAACCAACTTGCCTACAAAAGAAAATAAAAACTATTTTTGTGGATAATCACCCCTTGTTGAAACATAATTATTTTAAGTTGTTGTGTCTATTGTAAATACTCTGTTGAGCATGTGCAAAGTCAGCTGCATTATTACGTCATTTTATTATAGCTATGTATAAGGTCAGTGCTGTGCTTGAACATTGATTGCTACCCTGAAGTTCAACTTGAAGAATGCTGTTATAATTGAACAGGTACTCACAATACATGCAACAAAGCAACATCACTTCATGTTAATACAATTCTAATTAATATGGGTACAATTAGTGGTGGTGATTAATGGGTGTGGTTTATCCTTAAAGCATTTTTTTGAAAGTTGGAGCGTATGCAATAAAAATAAAAGGGTCATATATTATTAAAATCTGTGGCAATGCAAGTTAGTTAGCTATACTCAGTTTCTTTTTTCTAGATAACCTTGCTTAGCTAAATAGTCTTTCTTCTTTTTTTCTAAAATTAATGAGAATCCCATGTTTGAGTGTAAACACCAGAAATCCTGTGGTGAGTTTGAAAAATCAATTAATAAATCATCTTCCCTGGTCAGTAATCAAAATATGACGGCAAACAAATTGACACACATTACTTATGAAATATTATGATGATAAATGTTATCTTTAAGAGTAAGCAAAAAAAATACGAAATAGTTATGTGAGTTTGGAGGCACCGGCTGAATTGAATCTACTCTCATCTGGTGGAATACTTGGATTTGACTGGAATAAGGTATAGTGTACCCGCTAATGTCTTTAGCTTGTTTCGGTGCTGATAATGATCACATGACTCTACCTAATAACATAAGAGGTAAAGAGAATACTTATAGTTTTTTTTCCTCTATAGAATTGCAATTTGTGATCATTTTTTATCACATGCAAACAAACTAGCTGTTCAACTTTAACAAATCTTGATTTAGATCATTTTAGAAAGATTCTTAAAAATTCTACAGAATCTATGGTGGCTATCAATACTACCTCTCCTCTATCTCGATCATTAATCATGTATTCCATCATTGGTTTCTTGCATGAACTAAAAATGGCTGCATAATTCAAGAAACCAATAGCTTAATTCAACCATAGTTCAATGCCATCCTTAACGTAAATGTCACTTCTGCTTCAAAAGTAGGCATCTTTAAAGTGTACACTTTCAAATGGTACAAGAATGGTAGTTCCAATTATCACTGTTCCTCACCCACCTTCCCCCACCCCAGCCTACCTTCCTTATACCTCCATCAGAAGACAAGAATGAACTATTAGCTATATCTACATCTACACGTTTTACACTTTTTAATCTTAAAAATTACGAAGTTTGATTGTTTCTAAAACAAGGAATAATTCAATACTTCCTATATTTTCATGTAGATCATTGCAGTCTGTTTCTATTTACTTAAATAATGGACCATACTTTACTGTAATGATGTTAAGTTATTATTTTAAATAATACAGAAAGTGATTCCTATGAGTATGTGAGAATGCAGAAATTATTGTAGGTATTTGCTGAAGGCACCAAGTATCCCTATCACAATTGAATTAAATATACGGCTTCTTATGTATTTTCACATTATTTCACATTATCTAATTTCTAAAAAAAATTCCAGGCCTGTAGTATTTTCTTGACACAATGCCACTCCAAAGTGACTCTGATCATGAGTGTTTCATACAATTCTCCTTTGCTTTTCCACATCTTCTACAATTAATGTTGGACTTATTGGATTTGGACTTTGATCCATTAGCCAATCAATAAAATATTAAGAAATGAATAATGCTCTGAGAAATTTGAACTAGAATCATGTGGAGATTGCTTTGGCTATGGAAGTAATATTTCAAGCTTTTGTCTTCAATAAATTGTGACAGAATCCAAGGTTAATTTGCTGTTAAGTACATAATTGTAGATACAGAACTATCAATCGTATACCTGTGTCATGAGCATCATCTATCATTTCTCCTTCATTTTTCCGGATTCATCCCCACCCCTGCTCTTCACATCTTAATTCCGTTCCCATTTATCGTCCTTACATCAGAACTCTTCACCACAAACACTCTTTCAAATATGCAGTTATTGATGAGTGGAACAGAGTCCCCGATCACATAGTATCCCTTCCTTCAGAGTCCGCGTTCAAGAGTTCTCTAAAAAACAGATAATGTTGCATTGTATTGTCTTATTATCAAACACTTTTTAGTCACTTCCTTTTATCCTTCTGCTTCTGGAAATCCTTTATATTAGCCTTGTGTGCTAGCTGGTATATTTCCTGTTTTGCTTTGCAAACAAATTATTAAAAAAAAAAAAAAAATGATCGAGTCTTCATTTAATTTTAGCTACTCAACTTCATAAACCTTATCATGAAAGAAATCTTCATAAAGCAGTTATCTTCATTGCTCATGTTAAATACATAATCTGTTATTAAACAAACAACAACTTAATCAACGATAGCTACTCCTCTCCGATATAATAGTAGTATAAATCGCCTAGATCAACTTAAAAATAAACTTTGCCCACCACCTCTCAGGACACTCTTCCTATTCTTTTCCAACCCCTGTATGTTCCAGGTGCGTGTGAGTACACGAGAAGGAGAACGTACAAGTGTTATATACCAACACTTTCATTTCAATTGGCTGTAAGGGTACCCAAATTTACGGCATGATACCAATATTTCCGGAAATATGGGTACGCCGGGATACCCAATTTTACGGGATACCTATATTTCCGTGACACCGTTACGTCACCGTGAAGCCAATTTCACCTGGATATAAGCTATTATTATATATGCTCACTTGGTAAAGTATGAATTGGTGTAGAAGTTATAAGGGCTCAAAGTGGGATGTCCAGACAGCGCCTCCTGGCAAACACCTCGTGAGGTGTTATTTACGCACCCCATTTTAACAGTGTATATATTCATTTTGTATACCAACTTTATATTTTACTATTAAAAAAAAAATACTGTAATAAACAAAATTGGAGAATGTAATAATCTAAAAATTTCCTTCATCTACTGTTTGCTCACATGTGTGGGAGTTTAATAAATAATAAAATAATTATAATAAGACCAGAAGTATACAATTCCACCACCTTTAAGTGACCCATTCACAAAGCAAGCTTTGTACATGTAATGTGTTTTTAGGGTAATATCACTTTTATCACATGGCAGTTACTAAGTAACTATGGTATAAATATATATGTATAGCTATATGCATTATCAACTTATTTATTCCACCCTAGATATCTTCACAATGATATTTTTAGGTACATGACCCGTGAAATAACTCACGATATTTCATGCTGTTATTTCATGCTGTACTGCTCATGCTCATTACCCCTGTAGTTACAGCAACAGGCCAAACTTTTCAATTTTGGATTTACAGCTACCTTCCACTGATGGTGTACCCTGCTCTTTACCCAGCCCAACAGGATTAGAGCAGCAGCTAAAATATCAGCTGGGGGTGTGGGTAGCCCCTAGACCAACTTTAGGCTGTGAGTTACCCTTCCTTTAGTACTAACTACAGTAGTGAAGACATTAGCCTACTCTTGAAATATTTTGCCATATCACGCTCTGACTCATGTAATAAGTATTATTTATATCTTATAATATATCTGTGGGGTTTTTTTGTTTTGTTTTTTGCTATAATATAGTCACATAACTTTTGTAGAATATCCCTTTGTATATAGCATGTATGTAGTGATAATATTTATTAAATTATAGAAAAACCTTGCTGCAAGGTGTTATTAACGGATCAGTTATTACATTGGGGACGAGGTAGAAACGATCTCACGATGGCATCTGCTCACGGCCACTAAGCCAGTTTGACCTGTCTACCGGAGACTGGAAGTCCAACGTAGAGCGTGCGAAGCTCTATTTTGCAGCTAACGACATCGCTAGCATTGAAAAGCAACGAGCGATTTTTCTAAGTTCCTGCAGGGATGCTACTTAAGACGAATAAAGGATGTTCTGTCACCTCCAGCTCCTACCGATGTGCCCTTCAAGGATATTTGCTCCATTATGACGGTGCATTTTCAGCCACAACCTTCGGAGATTGTGCAGAGGTTTCGTTTTAACACACGGACCAGACAACAGCACGAAACGGTAGCTACCTACGTAACACAGCTCAAAAGGATCGCTGAAACCTGCAACTTCGATGGCGCGGCCAAACTCAACGAAATGATTCGGGATCGCTTGGTCTGCGGTATAGCCAACGAGAAATGGCAACAACGACTTTTGGCAGAGGACAAGCTAACGTATGACAAAACTTACACACTGCTCCTCAGTCTTGAAGCATCGGAGTAAAGGACCTCAGTAGTAATGTCCAAGCACCGCAAGTGCATCAAGTTATTGAAAAACACTCTCAGTTTAAGGTTATCTTATTAGAATACAATACAAGCAAGTAACTATGAAAACCAAACAAACATGTTTTGTGCCTGAAGATCAATGACCAGTGGTATAAAGATATCTATGACAACAGTCAAAACAGGTTATATCCTTAAAGCTAAATGACTAGTGGTCAAAGTCAGAAGTGTTACTTTCAACACTCCTCCTCACTTCTGAAAAATGTACTTTGTACTTGGTTTAACTCCAATCAGTGAACAAAGCTTCGAAAATTGAGTGCTAGCAAGAGGTTTGGCTCCATTTTGCTGTGGTGTTCTTGGTATAGTAAGCTCATGTCGTATTCCTTCAGAACAAAGGTATGTCCCAAACTGTGCAGATATAAACTCCCCACCATTATCTGTACGAAGAGTTTTTAGAACGCAGCCACTTGACTTTTCTGCCATTGTTTTCTATAATTTGAATTTCTCAAAAACATCACTTTTTTTCTTCAGCGGATAAACCCACACATAGCGAGTTTTATCATCAACAAATGTTAAGAAATATTCAGCACCACCCATTGATTTGTCACCTATTTTCCCACACACATCGCTATGTACAAGATCCAGAGGATTCTTGGAGTGACTGCTAGAAGACTTCTAGCAGTCAGTAGCACGTCCTCTACTTCACCACTGGTATTCTTTCTCAATACCTGGTTTGCCTTTTCTCGAGGCCCACTATCAGATGCCTTTTCCCTTCGCTCGTCTGCAAATCGTATGCGACAATCACGTTTTAAATGTCCAGGCTTGCCACAATAGTGACACTTAAACACTCGTTTTGCTCGATAAGCTGCAAAAACTTTACCGGAATCACCACCGTCTCCTTCTCTTTCTTTCATTTTTCGCTCCTCATGTAATAGTCTTCCGATTACTGTTTCCATAATGCGCACATTTGAACTTGATTCAAGAGCCGTCACTATCATGTCATATGCTTCTGGAAGACTAGCAAGCAAATGAACAACACGATCCTCTTCAGTTATGGGATCTCCAATTACCGAAAGAGTTTCAAATACCTCCGTCATGACCTTTACGTGTTGTTGTACTGATTCTCCCTCCTTCAAACGAAGAGAAAACAACTTGCGACGTAGCTCCAGTTTGTTAGCCCACGTTTTCTTTTGGTATTGATTTTCAAGCTTCTTCCAAACCACAGCAGGATCTTCTGGATCACCAAGTAAATATAATAATGAAGGCTGTATGGACAAAACGATTTGTGCTAAAGCTTTATCCCTTCTAGTCATGAATTTTGCCTGATCTGCATGTTCATTTTCAGGAGCATTCTCCTTTCCATTCACTATGTTCCAAAGACCATCTTTCATTAGAGCCATTCGAACTTGTATTTTCCAAGTGGGATAATTCGAATCATTCAATGGTATGATTCCTGAAGACTTTATATCAGCCATAATTATCCTTATAGCTACCTACAATCCCACTAAAAACTGTTGTATTTCTAATGATGACCTGGGCCCATAACCTATTGAAAAACACTCTCAGTTTTAGGTTATCTTATTAGAATACAATACAAGCAAGTAACTATGAAAACCAAACAAACATGTTTTGTGCCTGAAGATAAATGACCAGTGGTATAAAGATATCTATGACAACAGTCAAAATAGGTTATATCCTTAAAGCTAAATGACTAGTGGTCAAAGTCAGAAGTGTTACTTTCAACGAGAAATGGCTACAACGACTTTTGGCAGAGGACAAGCTAACGTATGACAAAACTTACACACTGCTCCTCAGTCTTGAAGCATCGGAGTAAAAGACCTCAGTAGTAATGTCCAAGCACCGCAAGTGCATCAAGTACGTCGTCCCGCTTCACATGAACGTTCTAATCAATGTTCTGATCATCGCAGTGAATACAAGTCAAGTAGCAAGCCGGCGAGCTCAACGAAGCCCTGCCATCGTTGTGGTGGTGAAGGACACACAGCATACCAGTGCAGATTTAAGGACGCCGAGTGAAGATACTGTCATAAGAAAGGACATATAGCCACTGTATGTTGACGAAAACTACGTACCTCAAAGTCTCGACCGATCCATACAGCAACAGATACGTCTGACCTACCCTCTGGCGATGACAACGAATCCGTTTTTCCTATTGATTGCATCACCAATTCACGAAGTAGTAAGCCGTTAACTGTATCTGTAATAATGAATAGTGTTCCTGTATAGGTGGAAGTCGACACCGGAGCAACAGTTTCCCTCATGAGTTACTCGACTTTCCTCGCTACGTGGCCAGAACGCACTATACAACTCGAAGCATCGGAGGCGAAACTTTGAACTTATACGGGGGAGAAGATTGCTGTGAAAGGCTCTCTTAGAGTTACTGTCTCCTACTAAGGCCAATCAGCCCAGCTTCTCTTGACTATCGTTGAAGGAGAAAGCCCAACTCTCCTGGGACGTGACTGGTTAGGGCACCTGCGGTTAGATTGGTCAAGCCTCAACCACATTACTCATCTAGAGGATAGTGAGTTAAAAATATTATTGAATTCTCACTCTGCTTTGTTTGCAGAAGGTCTGGGGCTCATCAAAGGAACGACAGCAAAACTATACCTCAAGAAAGGGGCAAGACAGAGATTTTACCGATCACGTCAAGTTCCGTATACGCTATCAGGGAGCAAGTTGCGTTAGAAATCGAGCGTCAGGTGAAACTAGGAATATTGGAGCCAGTGAAATTTTCACCATGGGGTACACCAGTCGTGCCTATCCGGAAGAAAGATGGCTCTATACGACTCTGCGGCGACTACAAGGTTACAGTAAATCAAGAAACGATCACAGAAACCTACCCATTGCTGATAATCGATGACATGCTAGCATCGCTGGCAGGAGGGGCGCTGTTCTCCAAGCTGGATCTCTCCCACGCCTATCAACAGGTGGCTCTCGATGAGGAATCGAAGCAGATGGTCACAATGAACACGCACAAGGTGTTATATCGTGTGAATAGACTGCCTTTCGGAGTGGTCTCTGCCTCCTCTCTGTTCCAGCGGATAATGGCAAACCTCTTACAAGGTCTGTCTGGAGTATTAAGTGTCTACAATTATTAGTTCAATATAGAAAAAGGTCCACAATATATTAGTTCAATATGGAAAAAGGTCCACAATAATATTACTTCAATATCGATAGAGGTCCGCAATATATCTGTTCAATACAGAAAAGGGTCCACAATACATTAGTTCAATACAGAAAAATGTCCACAATACATTAGTTCAATATGGAAAATGTCCACAATATTATTAGTTCAATATGGAAAAGGTCCACAATGTATTAGTTCAATACAGAAAAGTGTCCACAATGCATTAGTTCATTATGGAAAAAGGTCCACAATTATATTACTTCAATATGGATAGAAGTCCACAATATATCTGTTCAATGCGGAAAAGGGTCCACAATACATTAGTTCAATATGGAAAAAGGTCCACAATATATAAGTTCAATATGGAAAAGGGTCCACAATATATAAGTTCAATACAGAAAAGTGTCCACAATACATTAGTTCAATATGGAAAAAGGTCCACAATATATAAGTTCAATATGGAAAAGGGTCCACAATATATCCATTCAATATGGGGTCCACAATACATTAGTTCAATACAGAAAAGGGTCCACAATACATTAGTTCAGTACAGAAAAAGGTCCACAATATATAAGTTCAATATCAAAAAGGGACCACAATATATTAGTTCAATATGGAAATGGTCCACAATATATTAGTTCAATATGGATTGCGGTCCATAATATATCCATTCAATACGGAAAAGGGTCCATAATACATTAGTTCAATACAGAAAAGGGTCCACAATACATTAGTTCAGTACGGAAAAAGGTCCACAATATATAAGTTCAATATGGAAAAGGGTCCACAATAATATTAATTACTTCAATATGGTAGAGGTCTACAATATATCTGTTCAATACGGAAAAGGGTCCACAATACATTAGTCAATACAGAAAGTGTCCATAGTTCAGTATAGAACAGTGTCCACAATAAATTAGTTCAATATGAAAAAATGTCCACAATATTAGTTCAGAAAAATGTCCACAATGTCAGTTTAATACGGAAAAGGGTCCACAATACATTAGTTCAATACGGAAAGTGTCTACAATATAATTATTAGTTCAATATGGAAAAGGTCCACAATATAATATTAGCAATAAGGGGAGAAAATGTACAATAGTATGTTTGCCCAACATGGAAATAAATCAGAATTTATCTCTAGGGCACAAACCAACTAAAGACATACATAGACATAATCATGTAAGGATATTGTCCTAGTTTTAAATACATTAAATAATAAGTGAACATCACTAATAGTTACAGTAGAATGTCAGTTATCCGGACACAATGGGACCGGAGAGGGTGTCCGGATAAGTGAATATTCTGGATAACTGAAGCTACTATTTTTAGCACTACATACCGTTCAATCCTCAGTCTGGAAGGTTTTAAGTTTCTCTTCATTTTTTATGATATCATATACAGTGGATTTGCCAACTCCAAAAGTGGCAGCAATCTGTCGGAGAGGTTGACCTAAGTCAGTGTTGGGGGTAAGCCAATGTACATGTTTTACTAATACAGCCGCTGCTATGGTTAAAAGCAGCCTCCAACTAACTTTTTTTTTATAAGCAGCATACTTCCAGCTTGTCCTTAATGCTTAGCACCACTCTTTTCCTCTTGCCGGTAGCCATTCTCTAGTACAGTACAGTATAACAGCAAAACGTGGTGGCAGGTGGGCTTTAAAATTTGATGTCCGGTTGACCTACGTTTCCGGATAACTGAAGTCCGGATAATTGACATTCTACTGTATTTTAATGGCACAATTAAATTTATTTACCATGAGAGAACATCAGATCCATTCATCTTGTCTATATTAGAAACCTCAAAGTCCCCAGTATTCACAATGAAAAATCTGGAAACTTAACCTAAAAAAATAAAATAAAATAAAATTTAAACAAGAATTGATGAGTATTTACTAGGTATGTATACAAAAAAAAATTCTGAGGGGGGGCGGGACTTTTGATGTAACAATTTTTGCATGTGTGACCAATTTTTTTATTTACTTTGTCACATTATACGTATATTATAGTCAAATTCATCATATCAGGATGAATGAAATCTAGCATAATTCTGCTATTTAATAGCAAGGGTTGAACTAAAGCTATTGGGGGGGGGGTGAATTCCAATGCCATCTCTCCCCTTCCCCCCAATCACTATCCGTGTACATCCATAGTTACAATGACATAGTTATTGGGGAGCTGAACATCTTGCTCCCTACATTTAGAGAAACCACCTTACCTCCTCGTCAACTATTTAACTATACCAAGTAATGTCCCCTTTAACCCTTTCGTTCCTGAATTGTTTGGACGCACACGGAAAAATCTAATCTTCCACCGTGGAATAGAGCATTACCGTTTTATTTTTTTAACTCGATGCTGGCTGGGAAAACCCCATAGCAACCATTTATCACTAAATAGACCAAGAATTTGGGATTTCCCTCATTTTTTGATTGAGAAAATTGAATAATATTTAGGCCCTCTACTAATGCTTTAAAAAAAAAAGTTTCCCAAAAAAAATTCAACTTTTCCCATCAATAAAAAAAATAAAATAGAAATAATATAGTTTGATGTATTTTATACCAATATTAAATTAGTTCAACAATAAAATATGTGGTTTGTTGTGTTTGGTGCTGATTGTGATCATGTAGGAGACATCTATGAGTGTCCACAAGGAACATATGCCATCGGACGTCGAGCTCCACTACAAAACAATTTCATATACACAAAAACACAAACAACAAAGATGTTTGTAATACAAACAACAAATTATTCATGATCCTATATAATTGCAACTTTATGATGTATTGTATGCGGTTTCATACAGGATTTTTGTTTGGGGGGGGGGGGGGTAGGGGTGGGGCTCCGAGTGTACTGCGCCAGGTCCGGCATCTTCTCCTTCATCACTGGAAGACTCTGTTCCTGTTGCCTCATCTGCGTCCTCTTCACAATCGGGTCGGTTACTGCATACACATCTGGTCCTAGTAGTACATGTGGTAAAAAAAATTAAATTTTTTTTGAAAATTTGAAATCGTTCAAAAAACCACAACCCACTTTCAAATCTCAAAACTCAATGAAATATATATACATTATAGCTAAACAGCTTTCTCTATCTCAATATAGCTATAAATAAGTCCTTTCCACAACAGAAGCTTGCTAGTTTTCAAGAGAAAGACAAGAGAAAGACAAGCTTACCTCGATCATCTTCTTGACTCCCATTGTCAGTATCAGAGTTGACAGGGTAACCCTGATACAGGGCCTCCTATAGCCCTAGATGTCGCCTCCCTCCTCTCCGCTTGATCCTGAGTCGCTAGAGTCAGTATCAAGCAAGTCTAAAACTTCCACAGCACTGTAACTGGTAGACGCCATCTTTCCAAACTGACTTCGAAAAAAAATGTTTTTGCATAGTTACCTTGATCACACGACACGCTCACTTTTTTCCTATGATGTAATAAGACCGCAAAGTCTTGGTCGGCAAAGAAGCGGTTGTTTCAATGTGTTATGGAAGGCTACTGGGCTCAAGCAATTTTTCGCTGCTTCTACAAAGTTCTGGAGATGACTGGATCCATAAATGAAGCTGCTGTGAAGAAGGTAACTTTTTTTTAAATTCGACGGAGAACCAATGTTGTTTTTTTGCTGAGGAAGAAATAAACGCAACTGCTGTGAGGTACTGTCGAAGCAGTCCTGGCTGAAAGCTATTTTAGATGCTTCTCCAATGCATTGGGCACCTGTGTATGCAATCTGAAGGTTCTAGCTATAAAGTAACTTTTTTTTTTATTCGGAGAAGCCGACCGGTCGTCACCCACTTTAAAGCGGGATCCGGAACAAAAGGGTTAACAACTCATGTCCCTTTTAACAACCTAGTTAAGCCTTTGTACTTCAAAGATGCACATTCAATGTACATATGTGCCTAACACCCCTATCTGTTTCCAAGCAGGCAGTTGACAAGATTTATTTCAAGAGGCAAAGAGGAGAGGAGGAGGCTTTTGCCCTCACTTCAGGGTGCAGTTCCACTTGAAACTGCAGCACTAACCGAAGATCGAGGAGTTATGCTATGTATTTATTTCTCGTTTTCTGCTCAATGTACGCTTACTTTGTTGTTGCAGTTGAAACAGACACCAACACAAAAAGAGCAACCAGGAACTGAGAAACAACGGTACAAACCTTACGGCTATTCAGCGAAATTCAGGGGCGACCGTTGCAGTTTCGACTAAAAAATTTCCCCCCAGCAGTATACTACGGGCTTCCCTACAACATTACAATGCCATATTTTTTATATTAGTATTTATTTTCTATTTTTATAAATATTTTTATATTAATTTTTTTGTATCCTATTTAAAAAAACAACTCAGTGTAATATTTTTTTTTTAATGTGACGTGTACCCTGTGTACAAATATGAGTTCATTCTGGCCATCCAATACGTCTGAATTTCAATTTTTAGATACCGATTCTTATTCATTTGATTCTTCAACCCCGCCCCCTCTCAGAGCGCGCAATTTATTGTGGACAAAATTTCAGATGGTGATGGCTCTAATGATAACTGGTAAGCAAACGCTGAAGAAAAGTTACTGTGCGAGTGAGCCCGGCGCAAAAGAGTAGAATACTTCTGGAATGTACTGGAGGGTCCTAGATGATGAAGAAGCGGTGGTGAGGTCCCTCATAAGGTTGAGATAGTGGAGAGCGATGAGAGTCCCGACGCTCAAACACGTAGTCAGAACGCATGATGTCAGACGTTACCGAACTTCTGGGTCGCACATGAAGGCGGGTCCTTTTAGGCACCAGTTTCCTAACTCGATCACGCATGTTAGGTAGTAGAGGTAGTAGAGAGGCATCCACATTATCCAATGGCGTCTCCCGAGCAACTATAAAATGTCCTGGGAGCGTAAGGGGAGCACCATACACTAGCTCAGCCGACGAAGTTTTCAAGTCTACTCTTGGGGTCGTGCGAATTGCCAATAACACCCACGGAAGTTTGTCCATCCAGTTGGGACCAGACAGTCGTGCGGTGATGGGTAACACCCAGCAATCCGGTGACTGCCGCCCATAACCGTGAAGAGAATTGTGGACCGCGGTCTGATGTTATGTCCAAGGGTAGGCCAAAACGAGCTATCCAATGGAAAATGAGCGCTTTGGCGCATGTTTCAGTGTCTGTTGACTTAAGAGGAATGACTTCCGGCCATCTAGTATAACGATCAACAATTGTGAGTAGATGAGTTTGTCCCTGTGATGGAGGCAAAGGTCCAACTAGGTCGATGTGTATGTGGTTAAAACGGCGACTGGTTAAGTTAAACATCTCTGGAGGAGTCTTGATGTGCTTATGGACCTTCGCCTTTTGACACACCAGGCAACACTTAGCCCAGTTGGCCACGTCCTTGCGAATGCCTTTCCAAACAAAACGGTCCGTTAGTAAAGCCTGGGAAGTTCTAATAGATGAATGAGATAACCCATGGAGGAGGTAAAAAACTTGTCTCCTGAAGGATGCTGGCACTACAACCCTCGGTTTCCCCATGAATGTATCACACAGGAGCGGTGTCTTGTTTGGCCCGAAAGGTATCTTTTCCAACACCAGACTGGGCATGGTATCTGAGTAAGAAGAGATGTCAGAGTCTGCTTGCTGAGTCGTAGCCATGGCAGCATAGTCCACTCCAAGATCTGCTTGGTACGTGACGCATATAGCTTGGCGAGACAGAGCATCCGCAACTAGATTGTCCTTTCCAGAAATGTGCCTGACATTGGTCGTGTACTCCGATATGGCAGCCAATTGCCGTTGCTGCCTAGCTGACCATGGGTCCGAGACTTTCGCAAAAGCTAAGGTCAGGGGCTTGTGATCCGTGAAGGCGGTGAAATTACGTCAATCGAGATAGAAACGGAAATGGCGAACGGTCAGGTAGAGTGCTAAAATTTCCCGGTCGAAAGCACTATATTTACGTTGTGCTAGTCGCAACTGCCGACTGAAGAATGCCAGAGGGTACCACTGTCCCTCAACACACTGCTCCAAAACAGCACCAACGGCAATTCCTGATGCATCGACAGTAACGGCCAACGGCAGATCCGAGCGTGGGTGAACTAGCATTGTAGCATCGGCCAAGACGTATTTCGTCCGATCGAAAGCTTTGAACATGCACTCAGACCATTCTAAGTGCTTGGATTTTCCAGCCACAGCTTTGTAAAGTGGTTGCATGATAGAGGCCACGCCAGGTATGAAGCGGTGATAGAAGTTTATCATGCCAATAAATTCTTGCAGGCCTTTAACGGTGGTGGGTTTTTCAAACTCCCTGACAGCGAGTACCTTGGTCTGAAGTGGTACGATTCCCTGAGATGTGATGCGATGACCGAGAAAATCTATTTCCCTGCGTCGAAACTGACACTTTGCTAAGCTCACGACTAAACCATGAAGACGCAGTCGCTGGAAAACTGATCGCAACTGTGTGAGATGCTCGGCTTTCGAATGGCTGAAAATCAAAATGTCATCGATATACACGAAGGTGAAATTGAGGCCTTTTAGGACTTCATCCATCATGCGCTGAAAGGACTGAGCCGCATTCTTGAGATCAAAGGGCATCCGTAGGAATTCCCAAAATACAAATGGAGTAACAATTGCCGTTTTCCCAATGTCATCAGGGTGAACAGGAACCTGATGATAACTTCGCACTAGGTCAAATTTCGAAAAAATAGTAGCACCTGCTACATTGACGGTAAAATCGTGAAGATGAGGTACTGGATCTGGAGTGATCGTTAAGGCGTCTGAAATCCCCGCAGGGCCTCCATTCTCCAGAAGACTTGGGAACCATGTGTAAAGGAGATGCCCATTGACTATTTGATCTCCTAATAATGCCAAGATCTTCCAGTTTCCTGAACTCATCTTTCGCTATTCACAGTTTGTCGGGGGGCAGACGTCGAATCTTGGAACGGATCGGAGGTCCCCTTGTTGGAATGTGTAATTCTACGCCATGTGAAGGTACGGAATCTCTGAAGCATGGTGTCGTGACCGCAGGAAAATCCACCAGGAGTTTAGCGTACACGTCGTCAGATGAAGAGATACTACTTAGGTGGGGCGCGATCCCAAAAGTGCTACATAAGGCGATGGATGACAGGTCAGAGCAATCCTCACCTTTAACGTCCACTAAGAGTGAATGAGCTCGAAGGAAATCAGCTCCAAGTAGCGCCTGAGACACGCCAGCCACCGTGAACGTCCAACGAAACCGCTGCTGACCAAAGTGTAGGGCGATAGTCTTTTGTTTGTAAGTTGGAATCCTTGTACCATTGGCCGCAGTTAGGTCTTTGTTTGTGGAATGCTTCATCCTTTCCAACCGGGTAGCCGGGAAAACGCTTACTTCTGCACCGGTGTCCACCAGGAAGCGACGACTGACAGCTTGTCTCGTAAAAAAAGTAAGCGGTTGTGAGTCTGGCCAGCCGCGGACGCTGACGGCCGGCCTGGAAGTTTCCCTGATAGGAACACGGTTGTAAGCATTTCCTTGCCCTGGCGCCGAAACGGCTGTGGTAAAAACACCAACCTGTCTTGATGTCATCGTCGTCTTTCCTAGGAGTAGGGTTCCTGGGTTTCACCGGGTGACGATATTTTGCTCGATGGATGGAAGGAGTCGAAGAAAAACCCATTGATAGCCACAACTGGTCTGCTTTTTCTGCAACCGTGCGTGGTTGTGTGAAGTCAGCTTCAGCGAGCTGAAGACGAATCGGGTCAGGCATTCTGTTAAAATATAGCTGCTCGAAAAGCAGACAAGGCGAGTGACCATCCAACAAGGACAACATTTCATCCATGAGTACTGATGGTTTCCGGTCCCCCAAGTCGTCCAACTGAAGGTGACGGTTTGCACGTAGAACTCTACGGGACAATCCGTAAGTACGCAAGAGACGGCCTTTGATAGCTTCGTATTTTGACTCCTCTGGAGGATTACTTAACAAATCTAGCACAAGGCTCGCTGTGTCCTGATCAAGGGCTGCCAAAATGTAGGCATATTTGGTGTTGTCCACCGCAATGTTACGAATAGCAAACTGTGCTTCCGCTTGCTTGAACCACACTTCTGGCTGTGTAGTCCAAAAGGAAGGAAGTTTCAAACTAACGGCGTTTGCTTCGGCCATGGTCCAAAACTGTCTGGACCAAGAGGTCACCAAATGTAGCAGTTCGATTGTGATTCTTTTAATCATACAAGCCAGAATGTGTTTGCAGGACTGGGTGCTATTTATAGTGATGGTGTGTATGCAATCTACTAATGGATATTGAGGAATGTTGTGTTGTTTGTTAGCTAATGAAGATGATCTAAGTGGATAAGTGCTATATGTAATGATGATAATTAACTAGCTATCTAATAGTGTTTGTTGTTCATTCCCTGTTGTCACTAGGTCCGCCACAAACTAAACTAAAAAAAAACGGCTTAAGTTTATTGAAAACTATGTGTAAAAAATAGTAAGCTACCATGCAAGGCTCAAAAGAGAATAGTTTTTCTGGAGAATAGTCCAAAATGAAAATTCTGACATTTTAAGGGACTTTGCAGATTGGTGCAGTTTGATACTATCATTGATACCTGAATGGCTGCCAGTTTGGAGAGTGTTGTTGACAGACAGACAGAATGAATGAGTGCTCACACACATGTGACTCTGGGGGTTAATTATAGTAGATGTTTTTTTTATTGGATTTAGACAAATAAAAGTTAAGTCTGGATGTCAGGGACCGTCCCCCAGGTGAGGATAAACAACAGTAGCCAACAGCAACCATTCATGTTTAATGAACCTTTGAATTGTTTATTTACACATTTGGTGTTACTTAGTTGTTTACTGCGAATCTTGACTATAACTTATAGTGATTAATGTCAATAGCTTAGTCTAGCAGAAGTTAACCCTTTCGTTCCGGATCCCGCTTTAAAGCGGGTTGAGACCGGTTGGCTTCTCCAAATTTTTAAAAATAGTTACTTTATAGCTAGAACCTTCAGATTGCATACACAGGTGCCCAATGCATTGGAGAAGCATCTAAAATAGCTTTCAGCCAGGACTGCTTCGACAGTACCTCACAGCAGTTGCGTTTATTTCTTCCTCGGCAAAAAACAACAACATCGGTTCTTTGTCGAATTAAAAAAAAAGTTACCTTCTTCACAGCAGCTTCATTTATGGATCCAGTCATCTCCAGAGCTTTGTAGAAGCAGCGAAAAATTGCTTGAGCTCAGTAGCCTTCCATAACACATTGAAACAACCGCTTCTTTGCCGACCAAGACTTTGCGGTTTGACTTACTGTCTTCTCCATTTTTTATAAAATCGCCAGTTCAACTGGGGACCTCCCTATTACGTACAGTCTAAGGTAATGCTTATTACATCATACGAAAAAAGTGAGCGTGTCATGTGACCCCGGTAACTATGCAAAAAAAAAATTCATTTTTTGGAAGATGGCGTCTAGAAGTTACAATACGGTGCAAGTTTTATACTTGCTTGATGCTGACTCTAGCGACTCAGGATCAAGCGGAGAGAAGGGAGACGACATCTAGGGCTTTAGGAGGCCCTGTATCAGGGTTGGTGGACCAGACCCCGTCAACTCTGATACTGAAAATGGAAGTCAAGAAGATGATCGAGGTAAGCTTGTCTTTCTCTTGTCTTTCTCTTGAAAAATAGCAAGCTTCTGTTGTGGAAAGGACTTATTTATAGCTATATTGAGATAGAGTAAGCTGTTTAGCTATAATATATATGTATATTTCATTGAGTTTTGAGATTTAAAAGTGGCTTGTGGTTTTTTGAACAGCAAGACGTAAGCCTCAATTGGGTAGGTATGTTGTCCCTTTGTTTCAGATTTGTGTAGTTATGTTTGAGGTGATTGGAAGATTTTATGATCATGACCAGTGCATAACTGATTACGTGACATCTGTGTGACCTTTGAGTTGCTATTATGTAGGGTGAGAGGAATAACAGGAGACACATTGTGTTTATATGGCCGTCAAATGAAAACAACAACAACAAACAACAGGTTGCTGGTTTTATTATAAGTCACTATAGATATGGTACTGGTTATTAAGAAGCTACCTACTGGCTTTTTGGATGTGTATTTGTTGGCCAGATCTCTACATGAGTCATCAGTTTATTTATCAAATTCTATAGAGTATTTTATCTAATGACCAGTTTAGTTTAAGCTGCAAGATTTAACCTAATCTTGCTGGCAATGTCATTCACCTGCTAATTGTCATATCATAGTCCTGGTGATTGTTACCTGCAAATTTTATTATTATGGATTCAAGTGACCTGTTAAACGTAGAGGTCGTTTTTATAATTCAAAGCTATTCTCCGTACGCGAAATCTGTGGCCTCGTTTACCACATTCTGAACTCCTTTCGGAGGACCGGGTATAAATGGAAGAATCCCCGGCATCCCCTTTGACCTCTAGCTCCTATTCATAATAAAATAAAGTAGCTGCGCAAAGAGAACCCTCCATTGTACGTAGCTCACTATCTTTTCAAGTCGATCCACACCATGTTTACAACAAGTAATACTCAAGTCCATCTATCAATGCCTTGTGTATGCACCAAAGTATTTTTTTATTGAAGATGAACCCTCAGGATAGTATCTTGGAGAACTCTGACAGCACGCTGTATATCTTTTGCAGTTGAATTTAGCTGCGTCAATGGCAAACAGTACTTTTTCATCTCTATTTAGAGCCTGCCATTGTTGTTGTTTTTTTCCTTTTTTTATATTTTGTCTTCTATTAAGATGCTCATGACTTTGTTTCCAAGCTTTTGTGTGCACTAAGTTGCTGTAATGCTACTAAAGGAGAGTCGGTGACAAAAACTGTCAGCGGCCATTTTCCACTTATCGCGAAATATGTCCCCGGCTATCCCCCTTTTATACGAGACCTTCATGTTAGACACTAGTTAATAGTTGAAATATAGCTTGAGCTAGTATATTGTGGATCGTTTATTTACCTTATTTAGGCCAGATCTTTTGTTATTCCTGCAGTTACTTTCATTTTGTTCTGAGTTTTTCTAGGCCATTTGGGATTCCCCATCCTTATTTTTTTAAACTATTTCATTCTTAATAGTATGGCACATGAATTTCCCATTCAAAACTATATGGGAAAAATTGTTATTCAATTGAAATCACACTGGGAAAGTGGAATAGCATGTAACTGAGTGAAATAGCACATAAACTAAGTGAAATACCATGGTAGCTAAGTAAAATAATATGGGTGAGTGCGCACGCATGCAGCATTAATCTTGGAAACGTACAGTTCAAGTTGTTTCTAGTTGGAGACAATGTCATTCTTTACCACAGTAGCTCTACCCGTAGTAGACAAAATGTTTTTCAACAGATTAGATAAAGCAATTGAAATAGCACTTGGCTTCGCCTCATGCTATTTCAATCGCGTTACTCGTACAATTAATCCCGAACAGAACGGTTTCCCATGCTATTACTCATACAGATGGCTCCCTCAATTTCCATTTATCACACTTATCCGAGCCTAGCTAGCCCTGGTCAACAAGGGTAGAGTTAAATTTTAATTGAAGATAAGAAATTGAACAATCGAAATAAAGCTATTTTAAATTTCAACTTTTTTTTTATTATACCAAAAAAATTGACATAGCTAATTAATATAATTTTATAATGACATATACAATATATATTATATGATTTTATGATGACATGTCAAAATTGTGGTAGATACAAGCAGCAGTTGAATTTGGAGGGTGGTCAATAGCATCCCCATGACCATAGAGAACTGTACCTATATAGATATGAGGGGTAATGGACAGTTAAAGCACAAATAGAAGCATACAGAGTCCATGATGAATAGGCCCTATTTAAACTGGTAAGAAAATCCGAGTGGACAAAAAACCCGTGTTACAAACGTACCTCACATTGTAGCTTGCTCTTGTTAAGTAGCCTTGAATAGCAACAAGTCTTGAGCCTAAAATGAACCAGGATGTCAAGCAGAAGAATAGAAACGAAGTCACCTAACTACGACTGCTTTTTGTTTACAAATTGTCTCTGAGGTACTGCGCACGTGGTTGTCCCGGTTTGAGTGCGTGACTAAATCCCGCCGCGTGTAGCGCGGGAAACGTGTGGTTTTATTTATTCCCATAGATTTTTCTATTGAGTTTTGGAACTGCACTTTCCCGCTGGCTCTGAAGTTGTTAAAGGCAATTTTCTGGACCGCTTCGGCACGAGCTTTCGAATGGTACAAACCCCGGAAGCATAGCTACTTCCGTTCAAAGTTATTAACGTTTTTTACCGCGCCAACTCAACTTGGACATACTATAGTCTAGCAAGCATACCTGCTACCTCTTCCACTGATACATAGGATAGGCTAGCTTGTCTATCCTATCATTCACACTGTTGACCTTCTGGTGCTGACAAATTGAGTATCAGCCTGTACTTTCCTGGTCTGTTCTTCTTTGGGATCACTCCAAAGGGACTGCAGTGGATACCCAGCTCATGCGCTTCCTTACACGATCCCACCAGCAACGCTCTGTCTTCCGAAAGCTCTGCCTGAATGTATGCCTCCACTATCTCCTCCTGCACTTCTGCTGATTGCATGTTTTTGCCCTGCTCCTCTAGCCTCACTCTCCTCCTGTCGTAACCTATTCTAAAGCCTTCCGCCACACCCCTGACTATGGTCTCTGCCAATACACGGTCTGGGTGCACTGTCATCGCTGCAGACCATACCTCCATATTCATTGGGCCAGGTAGCTCCTCGCTGTTGTTGCTTGAGCACACCACCAGAGCCCGAAGCTGGTCCCCGTTCACGTTATGAGACTGCTCCGTCAGTTCTAGGATAGTACACGATCATGGTGTTGAGTCAGTTAATAGCAGTACTCTGGCCCCACCCCTTCAGACTGGTACCCTTTACCCTACTTTCCGTGGGAACTTATGGTCGGGCTTTTTCCCCCTAATAGAGCCCGTTAACTTAATGAATGGCCGAATCTCGGCCCCATTCCCCGACACTCCCAATACCCAGCTAAATAGCGCTTAACCGTAACACCACTCCCCTCTATCAGAGCCTGCCGATCAGGCCAATCCACTACCCTCTACGTCATCGCAATTGTTTGCCACATTTTTTATATCAACAGTACGATGATCACTATACATATGGATAGTATGAAAACATGACACCACACACAATACAAGTGTTCTGCAACAAGTTAGCCACTGCCATCCGCTTGGGTCTTCTCTACTGCCCCGTACACTTGCTTGCTGGGTGTGGTCCCTTGCACCTGATGCATGCATGCACGAACTTGCATTCACGACTGTACCTGCATTCCCTGTTGTACCTATGGAATTTCAGGCACACTTGGGGCTGCTTCTGCTTTGCACTTGTTCCGCCGTCTCTGTCCGCATGCCCATAAGCTGCATTCCATGACCTCTTGCGTGACCGGTAAGGACATTCTGCTGACTTATGGGGGGGGGGTGGTGGCACGGCACCCCTTACTGAACAAAGGAAATGGTGCAACTGACTGGTAGCTACTATGCTCTGGATAATTGGAAATGCATAAGATTTAAACTTTGATGTAACAGTTCACTAATTCACTTCTTAGTGCAGGCATATGAAATTTTATATTTACTCATTTGAGTGATGTGATCGGGTGGTAACAAATCATTGTATAAATACAACATATTATACTGAACTGCAATATTAATGGAATAATAATTCTTCAAGTGATCAATTAATGTTTCAGAGAGTGTACACTAGTTCTGTTCGGTGTTTAATAATTTGGCAATTTCTTCATTTAAAAAATTAGCATTCAAAGATAGTCTATTATAATTCATAATATGCTCTAATAATACTAGTAAAATTGTAGAATTGAGCATAATAGAGGACTTTCTAAAAGCAATAGCTAGAGTTGAGATGCATAATAACATTATATACTTATTACAGAAGCCATAGTGTGATAAGGCCAAATATTGGTGTGACAAGGCTAATTTATTTGATGAGCATGTAAAGCCTGAGAGTGAATTGTCTCGCCATATCATTCAGATGAGAGTGTAACAAATAGTTTATTTCATATATTATATCTTAGTTTGTAAAGTTGGCTCATGGGGTAAAGTTGGCTGTAACAAAAAAAGCTTTACGCACACCAGGGAAGGTTGGGGGAAGGGTGAGGGGGGGGGGGGGGGGGGGGTTGGGGTAAATGCAGACAAAACAATTCCTAACAATGCTGTATTAACTCATTGCCTGGCAAAATAAATGTTCAACAAAAGTGATGAGTTAATATAATACATAATCACTTAATATTAATACTATATAAAATTTAGAACTAGTTATTGCAAATGAATAATCCATGGTGGTATATGGACAATTCACCAGAACTGTTCCACATCATCAATACAATATCAGACTACGTGTACAGCTACTGGATAGTCAACTGACATAAAGTGTTCAGCTATAAGTTAGTTACAATTCATTTGATAAATTATAGCATTAAGTTGGCTGTAAAGTTTGTAGATTTATGTTTGATTTACATAAGTAATCTTCGAAACTATACAGTTGAAAATTTATATAAATTTTGATGTAGAATTCAATGTACAACCAATATTTAATACATTACGATGCACTCCCATGATATTTGAGTTATAATTGATATAATGTTACTAATATTGTCATTACATTATGGTGATATGTTCCCTGTTGTACTATACTATATGCAACATTATCTGTTCATTTACATGAAATACATACACTGTAAGATTAAACAGAATACATTCATAAAAAAATAATATACAAGGAATAAATCAAGCACCAAGTATCTCAACCATTTCTTAGATTACTCACACTGATTGTTTGATAACAGCATGTTAAATTAACTGATCATAATTGTGATGATATGTAGTTAAATTTGTGATTATAATATTATATTTTAGAAAGGTGATGTAGACTAATATATTTTATGATTTTTTATTTGAGTCAAGCATTAATATGTATCACACTACAATTGCTTTGAAATGTCCTATTGTAAGAGTTTTGTTTAAGTACCACCAGATATCGTACACTCAAGTACTTATTCAGATAAATACTCATTCTTTTCAAAAATGTTATCATGCAAACTTAAATGTTATTCAGCATGCATGTGATAGAAGAATAATTGATTAAATAAAGTGGAAAGCTAGAATGAAATAATATATCTGATGTTTGACACATTTATTTATAACACTTTAAAGATAGGAAATGTTTGTCATCAAATCATTACACTTATTATTATTATATATTATTTAGTATTAATATTGAGAAAATGGGAATTGGTTCCAATAGTTATTCAGTAATGGTCACCCCAGCCCCAGCTGATGACTGCAGTGAGAGGACAACACAATTGCCAGCCACTACTTTAGGTCTGTATGAAAATGTGGAATACAAAGTAACCATATCTCCAGGAACATATTCAATTAGTTTGAATAAAACATTTACAATTGGTAAGTTTAACAATTGTTTCAAACCATTGCTGACAAAATTGTCACTATGTTTTTCAGGTCATTGTGGCTTCATAAGTAATATATCCAGCATATACTCTTTGCAATACAGAGTCAAGCAATCTGGAATAACTACAGCTTTAGTGAGGTGCTATTTAAATAACACTTTTGACTACAGTGAAACTGTAGAATGTGGACATGATAATAATAACATAATGTGGATCAGTACTCCAGCATTTCTTTTTTATTTTTTGGTGAAAAAAAAGTAAATTTCATGAAAGGCTAAAGTGACACAGGTGTACACTGTAAACCAAAAGGTGTGTAGTTCACACCAAATTAAGCGTGAATCACTTGTAACAATAGTCACACCAAAATATGGCGTGATGCGCACACTTCATCGTTTGGGTGTGAAGTACACACCAAATTTAGTGTGAATTCTCACCATAATCACTATGAACTCATACTTACATTAATGCTGAGTTATTGTAAGTTACATTGATTCTAGTATTACATATCAACATTTTTTTCCCAAAAAGAGATTGGTGTAATCCCAGATATCAGACGACTAAAATCTTAGTCAACTCTCTTATCTAGCACACAAGTGTACAAAATATTTATAAGGTAATAATAGCACTGGTTTTTGCCTGCACATGAATATAATTAATGTTCGGTAAAGGGTCCAGGCTATTCCATTGAGCGTGAATTTCACAATAAGTGTGCATTCACACTAGGAAGAAAGTGTGAAGGACTCACTATGCATAGGTGGTGGGCATTCACACCACCAGTTTGATGTGAATTTGGTGGGTTTTCACACTATAATTTTTACAGTGTACTCACTCAGTGATCTTTTAATGAAACCAGCCAGTTGTTTTTATATATAATTTACTATTTTTATTATTATTTCATTATTATTTTTATTTCTTTGATACAAAATTTTGTGAGATAAATTAAATATATTTATAAAAATGAATCATTTTTATGACAAGTTAGTAATATAAATTTAAAATGAACTATAGTACTTCAATTGGACTTGGTGATAAATTGCTTGTAACAAAAATACTTTTTTTCTTGATATTCAGTAATACAATACGATCACAAACTAAACTTCCTTTTGACAAGTGTCAAAGAATTATAACAAGCATTACATTTAATTTACAACTTATTTTATATAATTTTAATTAGGTATCACCTACAATAATAATATTTGTGATGCCAGTACTTCTGTTATCAAAAACAATGATGTAAGTTACTACAGCAAATCTAAGTACAGTTTAAAAGATTAAACTTTGTTGTTGTTGTTTTTCAGAAAATTGCAACAATCAGTTTGTTAGAAATTATTTTGTCAGCAGTAGTAGTATTAGCATTCATTATAGGAATTGGCTTGGGCTGTTCTATTGGAACATTGTTTGGTAAAAGGATTGCAATGAAATACATTCAGAAACAATCAGATGAACAGTAGAACATGAATTGCCCTGTTTATGAAACTGTGGAATTAAATGAGCAAACACAAAATGTTAGCATGTCATGTAATATTGCTTATGGAAACTTTACTCAATGAAGCTTTTATTATATACTTTATTATATACTTTATTTGTATTATTTTTAACTACAATTACTGTGACAACTGAATGGTTAATTTTGTTATTTGGAGCAATTGAGAGGTCTTATTAAATATATACGATAAGCTATGGGAATAAACGAAACATTATTTAATTATTAGTTTAAGTTGAGTCAATAGTCCTCACGTCTAACATTTTGGTGTTTGCAGATTTGCAGTGTGTAATAACATCGAACTTTGATATATAATCTAATCAGCTCATACAATTTTTGGGACCAATTCAGGCAAAATTTGTAAACATACAAATCAACTTTGCAATACATAATGAAAGTAAGCATTCAACCCCAGATCTTTCTATTATAAAATATACAACTAGCTTTAGTAGTGTTAATTTGTAGATAACATCAACTTATTAACTTTTAAATTAGGATTCTACATTACACAAATGTAAGGTTTCATTAACAAAGCATTATTGAAGTTGACATAGAGGTTTCTAGGGTGCTTGTATAGCACTAGCTGTGCTACAGGTATAACAAAATAATAATGATATAAGATTACACTAGTTAAAATTGGTAAAAAATGGAAAACATTTTTGACCCATTTAAAAATTGATTTGTTAGAAAAACCCCCCCCCCCCCCAACCCCCTTCCGTGATTTACAGCAACCTTCCTGTCTGTTAAGATATCAACTAGGGATGTGATAAGCCTAAGCTCTTAGAATAATACTCAGAGATTTGCAACGAAAATATTTAGCAAAGAATAAACTACTTGCTACACTCTCATCAAAGAGATAGCCAGATATTTCAATCTAAGGCTTTACTTTCACACATTTGTTGCTCATAATAATAGATTAGCCTGATCATGAAATATTTCGCCATTTCACACTCTGTCTAATGTAATAAGTGTTATTTTTTCAAAGGTAGAGAGCACACTCACTACGGTGCCATCCAAGGTGCATAACCAGTGTTATTTCAAAACTGGTTGAATTGACTTGTCACAGTTAGTTTCAAACTCATATGGTCCATGCCCAATATAATAGTTAATATAAACTAAAGTAAATATTAGTTCACCAATGCAAGTTAATGACTATTTCTGGACAATGTGTGCCCCCTGTGCCTCCCAAGCAATAAAAATGTTAGGGACCAGTGCCCCTTTTCCCCTACCACTTCACTCGACCTTGTTTATTGTCTGTATCTTCAAAATCAGAGCATGATAGACAGACAAACAAATAAATAAGCAGACAAACAAACAGACAGACACAGGACAACACTATAACCATCTCGAGCTTGCACGCTGAGGGTAATAAATAGGGCACAAAAAGTAGCTTAATACTAGCTG